>OBKK01000232.1_pt1 | contig 24033 bp, 14 predicted proteins | sample 1503221 | NCBI WGS metagenome assembly OBKK01 (sample SAMN02044683, study PRJEB22538) | human gut metagenome | reverse complement strand
TTTCGACCTATCAAAAGACCATTTTTAATTTGGGTGGCGCATTGACGAAGTCAGGAAATATAGCAATCGGATTACTGAAAAAGACGTTGAAGGTCCGTATTCTGCCTGTTTTATGCACTTTTTTTACGCAAAATCATCCCTCCTTTCCGTGTTTAAGTAAAAATAACACGCGCCCCCTCTGTATCTAATAAATAATGAGTAAATTTGCAAATGATACCCTGTCTGTGGCCGTGAAAGGCCGATAAGGCAGGAAAATGTGGCAGTGCAGGCCCATGGTCTCTTGGGTGCCGCCTTCGTCTCAATGAAAAAGCCTTTATGATAACAACATACCTCCAACGGATCATCACGCTTGTCGTCTGCTCGATGGCGCTTGCTTCGATAGCCTGTGCGCGCAGCACCCAGGCGGCTTCGTCGATTGCCAAGGGATCAACTGTCAAGGCGGCCCGATCGGCCCAGCCCAAGGCGGTTCATGTGCCCGCCCATTTGGCCAAGCGGACGGATGCCGAACTGGCAACCCTGGGAGACCAGTTGCTCGACAAGAATCTCCTCGATAGTGCACTGCTATGCTTCGAGGTGGTCAATGCGCGCGAGGCCGACGGTGACCGTGTCCTCTATGCCCATACCCTCCACCACGCTGGCCTTATCTATTACCGTCAGGGTATCTATGGGAAGGCGATGGAGCGCTACATGAGCAGTCTGCAGATCTGTGAGGAGGACAACTTGGAGCGGGAGCTCTCCACACTTTACAAGGATATAGGTAATGTCTATAGTATGTTCCACGACTTCGACCAGAGTTCCGCGCTCTACAAGAAGTCGCTGGCCCTGGCCCGCAAGTTCAAGGACTATGCGCTGGAGAACATGGCCCTCAACAACCTCATCTTTGCCTATACCGACAAGACGCCCCTCTCGCAGTATCGCCGATGGCAGCAGGAGATGCTTGTCCATCCCGAGAAGCGCGTCCGCTACGACTACGACGTCTTCATGACCGAGGCCCAGGTCCTCATCTACGAGCGCCAGCCCCGCAAGGCCATTGCCGTGCTCCGCAAGGCCGTCGATTACTGCCAGAAGCACCACCTTCAGCCCATCAGCCTTACTTCTTCCTATGGCACGATGTCGGCCATCTTTCTTCAGCTCGGCCAGCGCGACTCGGCCCTGGTCTATGAGTTGCGCAACCAGCAGATAGCCAAGGAGACGGGCAACACCGCCCTCCTCATCACCACCCTTCGCTCGCTCTCCGACATCTATGAGCCAGTGGACAAGAATCTCGCGCTGACCTATAAGCAGCAGTATCTGATGCTCTCCGATAGTGTGTATAATCTCAATGAGTTCAACTCCATCCGCAATGCGCTCTACTTCCACGAGATGAACACGAAGTCGAAGGCCATCGACAAACTCTCGATAGAGAATCTGACGCAGTCGCACACCATCACCTCGCAGCGCAACGCCCTTGTGTTGCTCATCATCTTCCTGGTCGTCTTCTTGGTGATGTTTGTCGTCATTGCCCGCCAGAAGCACCTCCTCTCGAAGTCCAACCAGGTGATCTTCGACAAGAGCCAGGAAGACATCATCACTAAGAACGCCTATGTGCAGTTCATCCAGTCCATGAAGGCGAAGATCCAAGAACTTCAGCAGCAGGCTGAGGGAGAGAAGAAAGACGCCCCAGTGGTCGAGCAGGAGGAGAAAGTCCCTGAAGGGGAAGTGGTGCAGACACATGACGCACTGCCGAAAGACGATGAAATCGAAAAAACGACCTCCCGTTTGCCCGAGAAGTTGCGCAACGAGCTCCTCAATACCATCCTTCAGGTGATGGAGACCACTGAGGCTTATTGCGACAGCGACTTCGGCATCGAGAAGTTGGCGACGATGGTCGGCTCCAACTCGCGCTATGTCTCGCAGGTCATCAACGACGTGTATAAGGAGAACTTCCGTACCTTCCTCAACTCCTACCGTGTGAAGAAGGCCATGACACGCATGAACGACGAGAAGGGCTACGGCCACTACACGATACGCGCCATCGCTGAGAGTGTCGGCTACAAGTCGCAGGCCAACTTCATCAATGTCTTCACGAAGATGACAGGTATCAAGCCTTCTACTTACCAGAAGATGTCAGCGGAGCGAAGAAATGCTCCGAAGCGCATCTCAGACGATGAAAGCGAGGAATATAAGGCCAAACATCGTCAAGCGTAATCCTTGATGAGGGTCTTATTAGAAAAGGTCTGGACGCACCATTGCTCCAGACCTTTTTCTCAATTCGCCGATATTCTGTGTGGATGCTTCCTACAGACGATGGTTTCGGCCTTTTTTCTTCTTCTGCCTTTTTCCTTTCTGCTGCTTCCCTCAGCCTTTGTTCGTCAAATAGCGAGGTTAAAGCTCGTTTTTAGTTACTATTTTCCGAATCAGTAACGGTTCTTCTGCTTTTAGCGTTGGATGGTTAGAGGCTTTTGCGTAACTTTGCCGTCGGAACATTAGCCATATTTATAACTTATCAGATACATCTATTATGAGGAAAGAATTACTTTTATCAGCCGCTCTTGGCATGGGATTCCTCGCAGTTCCGACGATTTCCAATGCTCAGCAGCTCGCTTCGCGTGTCAGCAATGCCACCAAGGCACCCACTTCCCAGCGCATAACTACTCCTACAGCCAAGGCTCAGGGCGCCCTCCGTGCCGAGGCCTTGAATCCTGCCGATTACGGACAGGTTGTGGAGATTCTCGGCGAGGACTTCTCGCTGATGACTACCGGTAGCGTAGGCAACCCCGACAAGGACACCGAACTTTGGTATGTCCGTGAGGATGGCAACGCCTGGATGACAATGCGCGATGGCTACACCCATCAGTCCGGCTGGGGTGGTGCCTACATCTATCCTGCTGGCGGCACCGTCGCCATTGGCAATGGCGACGAGCCGGGCCATCTCAACACCTGCATGATGGACCTCAGCGGCAACGACCAGATTGCCTTTGTCCAGTTTGATATGCGTACCGACGATGGTCAACCCGACCAGACCGTCATCGTCGAGGGAGCCGAGACCTTCAACATGGCTCCGTCATGGCGTGTACTCGGCGGTTCGCAGATCGATGGCATCAGCAGCGAGTGGAAGACCTACACCTTGATGTTCCAGAATGCTGGCGCCTATAGTTTGTTCAATATCTTCCACCCGCAGAAGCAGGGTGAGGCTCTTTGCAACATCTATGTGGACAACTTCCGCGTCTATCAGGTCAATCCGTATGTCAAGATGCCGACGCTCTACGGCCATTCCTATTATACGGGCGAGAGCTTCAACGTCAGCTGGAGCAAGGTTGAGAATGCCGACCACTACCTCCTCAATGTCTATTGGGTCGATGAGACCAACGGCAACGCCAAGATGTATGCCGCCGAGAATCAGGTGGTCAACGACACCACCTTCACGGTCAATGGCATCATCTCGGGCAAGAACTACTACTATGTCGTCCAGTCCGTCGATGCAGCCGGCCACAAGTCTTTCGAGCCGACCCCGAAGCTCATCTGTGATCTCGAGGCCCCGAAGGATCTCACCGCTACCGATATCAACCAGGACAACGGCACGTTCACCGCTTCCTGGGAGGCGGCTCCTTCCGCTGAGCGCTACAACTACTGGGCTTACTGCGACCGCAAGGCCACGCAGGACGGTCCGATGCGCCTCACTGATGAGGACTTCACGGGTGTGAAGTGTCCTGATGGCACCCTCGGCGAGGGCTGGGGTTACTCCATGACCGAGGCAGAGTGGAAAGAGACCTCTGTCACCAACCCGTCCTACTTCTCTATGGACAACTACGTCATCCAGCCGATCAACCAGGGTGGTTGGGTTGCCAAGAACGGTTTCCCCTTGGCCGACGGTTGCATCAAGGTCGATGGTTATCAGTATGTCTATAATAACAGCGACGCTGGTCTGATCTCTCCGGAGCTTGACCTCTCCAAGAATGGTGGCAAGATCACCATCAACGTCGATCTCTGGGGTGATACCGAGACCATCCAGTACGAGGATGGCTCTAAGGTCGATTACACCGCACAGTGTGCTGTCGCCCTCTTCAACTGGGATCCCGCCAAGAACGACTTCACCCAGGCTGAGCTCATTTACGTCAAGGACCTCAACTCCTCTTGGCAGAACCGCACCATCGAGTTGACGAAGGGTACGGATCGTTCTATCATCGGTCTCTATTGCGTCGGTTCTCCCGCCAACCTCTTCTTCGATAACTTGAAGATCGACCAGGACTATAAGGCTGGTGAGACGTTTGTCGATCCGATCGTCTATCATCGCTGGTGGGAGGGAACTTCCGTGGATGTTCAGATTCCTATCCGTGGCAACTTGGGCAACATCACCCACCGCGTGACCGCCATCAAGGGCAATCCCGAGACGGGTGCCATCGTGGAGAGCTTGCCTTCCGATACCGAGTTTGTCGGTCGCTATGAGAGCACGGACGTGAAGTCTGTCAACCTCCTCAGCAAGGCCAATGTCCGCGTAGAGGGCCAGACGATTGTAGTCAACGGCAATGGCCTTGTCCAGGTCTATACCCTCGACGGCGCACTCGTCGCCAAGGCAGAGGCCAACGGCCAGGCTCGTATCACGGTTCCCTCTGGCGCCTACATCGTCAAGACGAACAACGAAAGTGTGAAAGTGGTTTTCTAATTAGACGATAGAAGGGAGAGGGCTGCCCGCCTCGTGCTGGCGCCCTCTTTTCTTCCTCCATTTGTGCAGGTCTCCTGAAGAGGGAGTCCTGCGCTTTCACTTGATATTCAACTAATCTTTAAATTACAATACGAACAATGAAGAAAACCTTTATGGCTTTGGCCCTGACGCTTCTTCCCTTTGGCATGGCTTCCGCCCAGGTGCGGATGCTTGTGGTTCCGAAGGATGGTGGTGAGGCCAAGAGCTTCAATCTCGACGACATTCGCCATATCGACTTCCTTGGTGAAGGCAATACGTTCTCCGTCGAGTGCGCCACCGACCACTGGTCTTTCGACTTCGACAAGGTGCGCTGCCTCAAGTTTGATGGTCTCGTCAACGACATTGCGACCGCCACCAAAAAGGAGAGCGACATCCATATTAGTTATAAGGAGGGGCGGATTTTCGTGAGCGGCATGGGCGATGCGGTGACGCACGCTGTGATTTTTGACCTGAATGGATGCAGCCGCGTCAATCTGCCCCATTTTGATGGTCAGCCCATCGATGTGAGTGGACTGCCCAAGGGCGCGTATATCCTCCGCATCGGCGGCAAGGCGTTTAAGTTCTTGCGATAACCCGGCCTGTTCCATCCCAACTATCATCACTACCTCCCCCAGAGGAGAACAGCCTCCGCGAGGCACCTCCGCTGGAAAGGACTAATCAGAAAGCAAAAGAAAACAAAAACAGAAATGAAGAAAATATTTGCAACCCTCCTGCTCGCGCTGACCACCATGGCCGCTTCTGCGCAGGACAACCCCAACCGTCTCATCATCCAGCCGAAGCAGGGCAATCCCTCTGGCTATCTCGTTGAGCGCCTCGACAGTGTCTATTTCACGAAGATCAATGGTCGTGTGGCCGCCGATATCAACCTCCAGGGCTATACCACAGGTGCCACGGGCGATACGCTCCGCCTGGCTGTCACCAAGACTCCGGAGTGTCAGGCTTACCGCATTGCGTGTGTGCCGGCCTCTATGGCCAATGCCCTCACTTCCGACGCCGTCGTGGCCCAGTACTTTGACCTCTATGTCGGTGGCGACAAGTTTACCGAGGACTTCACCAATGCGGTGATGACCAATATGGGCATCGAGTTCAAGCCCAACTCCGACTATAGCGTCATCACCATGGGCTACGACAAGTATGGCATCGCCTGTGCTTCCTCTCGTGTCGATTTCACGACGCCTGCTGCCAACATCATTGGCAATCCTACCGTCACCTACAAGGTGCTGGAGGCCAACTACGAGGACTTCACCATCGACTTCCAGCCCAACGAGGACTGCCTCGGCTTCTATGCCTGTGCCTTCGAGAAGGGTACGGCCAAAGCTCAGTATGAGCAGTGGGGCGCCATGATGGGCTTCGCCAACATGGGCGACATGATCAAGCAGTGGGGTGGCACGATGTTTCCCGATCGTGAGACCCACACTTGGAAGCAGATGACGCCAGGCACCGACTACGAGGTCTATGTCCTCCCGATCGATGAGAACCAAAACTATGGCACGATGGTCATCGTGCCCGTCACGACCAAGAAGTATGGTGGTGCGGGCCAGGCTACGGTTACGATCACGCTGGGTGAGTTTGGTAGCCAGGAAGGCAAGTGCTACCAGTATGTCACCTACACGCCCAACGACCAGGCTTCCTTTATGCGCGACATGATCATCGACAAGGCCGTCTTCCAGTCTTCCGCCGACTGGGGTATGGGTAGCGAGGAGAAGATCCTCGAGTATCTCAAGGACGACCATGATGGTGCTGACCCCAATTGGAACCGCTATGGCGTGGATGTGGCCCAGTGGGGTGTTGATCCCAACAAGGAGTATATCGCTTATGCCATCGCTCAGAACATCAATGGCGAGTGGGGTCCGCTGTCCAAGCTCGAGTTTACCACCGGTTCTGCCAAGGTGGCTCCTGCCAAGACGTTCACTGTTGCCAAGCGCCTGAATAGTGTCAGCACGAAGAGCAACGTCTTCGTTCCTGGCAAGGCTCCCAAGTTGCAGAAGACCACCAAGCGTGGCCTCACCCTTGTAGGAGAGTAATCCCTACCAGCCTCTTTGCCTACTCTGGCCCATCTGGCTGGGTTTCCACCAGCCGATAGGGTTTATCCATAGCGGCATCCGACGACGACCATCTGTCTTCTTCGGGTGTCGCTTTTTCGTTCTATATCCTGCGCTGCCGATGGCGGCAAACGACAGAAAATGGCTTTTAGGAGTCCTTGAAACGGTTAAATATATATAAAATTAACCCATCCTCTGTTTGCTCCATTTGTCCTTTGGACTATTTTCCTTATATTTGCAGCCTCAGAGTCTCCTCCTACTAAGGAAGCAACAAGTTCTGAAAAGGGTGGGGAAGCCGAGAGAGACAGAGGCGGTGACGCGCCTCAACACCTGGATTATTAAGACAGAAATAAGAATATTAACTTTAGTGTAACTATGATGAAGAAGACTTTCATGGCATTGGCCTTGACGCTGCTTCCCTTTGGCATGGCCTCCGCACAGGTGCGGATGCTCGTGGTCCCGAAGGATGGCACGGCGCCCAAGAGCTTCAACCTCGATGACATTCGCCGTATCGACTTCCTTGGCGAAGCCAACACGTTCTCCATCGCATGCGCCACCGACCGTTGGTCCTACGAGTTTGACAAGGTGCGCTGCCTCAAGTTTGATGGCCTCGTCAACGACATTGCCACAGCCACCAAGCAGGAGTCTGCGGTCAGTATCGCCTACAGAGAAGGGCAGATCTTCGTGAGCGGCTTGGGCAATGCTCAGGCTAACGCCACGATTTACGACCTCAATGGATGCAGCCGCCTCAGTCTGCCCCACTATGATGGTCAGCCCATCGACGTGAGCTCACTGCCCAAGGGTGCCTATATCCTCCGCGTGGGCGACAAAGCATTTAAGTTCTTGAGATAACCATCCCTTCCGCCTCTTTCCGACTTCGGGACCAGGCGGATCCAAAACATAATACCTAACCAAAGAAACAATGAAGAAATTCTTTACTACCCTTGCTCTCGCGCTGCTCACGCTGGCAGCTTCCGCACAGGAGAATCCCAACCGTGTCATCGTGAAGCAGAAGTACAAGACCCCCGTCGGCTACCTCGCCGAGCGCATCGACAGCATCTATTTCACCAAGTTGGAAGGCCGCGTCGCTGCCGACGTCAAGTTTCTGAGCTTCTCCAAGGGCAACCTCACCGATACCATCCGCCTCGCTGTCACGAAGACTCCCGAGTGTAAGTCATACAAGATCGCCTGCATGCCCGCTGGTCAGGCCAACTCCTTTGCCAGCGATGCTGCCCTGGAACAGTACTTCGACCAGCTCGAAGACTGCCCGACCTTCACCGACGATTTCACCAACGCCACGCTCACGGGTCTGGACATGGAGTTCCAGTCCAATGGCACCTATAGCCTCGTCACCTTGGGCTACGACAAGTACGGCATCGCCTGTGCCTCGTCGCGTGCCGACTTCACCACCCCCAACTCCGACTTGGTGGGCGACCCGAAAGTCCTCTACACCGTCGTGGAGGTGAAGCCCGACAACTTCACCATCTGGTTCCAGCCCAACGGCGACTGCTATGGCTACTACCTCTGCGCCTTCAAGGCTGGTACCGCCGAGGAGCTCTTCGAGAAGTGGAGCAAGGAGGAGGGCTTTGTCAACCTCCAGGATATGATCAAGTCTTGGGGTAGCGATAAGTACACCGACACGCAGATGTACAAGTGGTCTGGTATGGAACCGGGCACCGACTATGAGGTCTATGTCCTTCCCGTTGATGTCAACGAGGCTGACGCTCCCTTCCAGATCATCCCCGTCACCACCACGGAGAGCGGTGGCGAAGGCGAGGCCACGGTCACCATCAAGCTCGGCGACTTTGGCGAGGTCGGTGGCAACTACTTCCAGTATGTATGGTTCACGCCCAACGATGAGGCTACCCTGATGCGCGACTTGGTGCTTGCCAAGAACGATGTCATGACCCAGGACTATTGGGGTAAGGGCGACCTCGAGTTTATCAAGGAGTACCTCAAGAGCGACGACATGCCCGACTACTGGAACCGTTATGGTGAGGACTACTCTCAGTGGGGCGTCTATGCCAATACCGACTACTATGCCTTTGCCATCGCACAGAATGCCAAGGGCGAGTGGGGTCCGCTTGCCACCCTGGAGTTCCGCACGCCGGCCTCTGCTCCTGGCGCAGCACCTGCCAAGCCTGGCAGACCGTGTGTGCGTCTGGACAAGGTGGTCAATATGCACAGCTATTTCGAGCCGGGCAAGGCCCCCAATGTCATGCCGAAGAGCAGAAAGACTCGTGTCTCCCTCGTAGAAGAGTAATCACTCCCTCGTAAGAGAAACCGTATAGCGGCATCGGGCAAAGGCGCAAGCCTTGGCCGGGTGCCGCTTCCTTTTTCCTTATTATATATACGTATATAGATGAAAACGTATATAACATCTATTTTTATCTTATAGGAAAGACCTAAAAGTGTTATTTTGCGAAAAATGGGAAAATAAGTAGCCTATTATTTTTGTTTTTCATTTATTTTGCTTATTTTTGCATCACGGCTTTGGCTCTTATGGAGAATTATACATTCTTTATGGTGAGCGAGGCCGACGGCGGCAAGTCCTCGTGGGTGCGCAGCCATAGAAACCGACGTAGCATAAGTCGCTGGGTGCAACACCTCCCAAGCCGACCTTGACGCAGCCCCTTGGGGCACCTTCCCATTCACGGGTTGAATAGACGAAGTTATTATCTTTTTTACATTATTATTATTAACCGGGATGAGGCCAACGGCTTCTTTTCCCCACCTAAGGAAAAAGTAGCTTACACGGACGAATCCCACAAAGAAAATCATTTATGAACAAAGCATTACGATTTGTTTGGTTGTCTTTGTTGACATTGTTCTGCGGAGTAGCCTCCGCGAGGACAGTGGTCTTCGACCCGGCGACCGATGCGAGTAGTGGAACGTCTTTGACAAAGGATGGAATCACGATTACGATGACATCCGGGACCAGTTCGTTTGCAGCGACCGACTACAACGGCACGCTATCTTATGCCTTTGGCAAGAGTACTGGCTTTGAGTTTACGGCCGGGGAGTCTGTCAAGATCAATTCCGTTACCTTTGATTATCAGTCGGCCGGCGGCTATATTTACGACCGTAATTACACCACGAGCAGTACTGAGTTTGAAGGCGGAAAGACCTATACGGTCAGTGGCGAGGGAGCTTCCAAATTGAAGTTCTCCGTCTTTTCAGGCCCCATGTACTTCTCCAAGATTACCGTCGAATGTACGGGTGGTGACGAGCCGGGTGGTGGCGAGGTAGGTACGACCTACTCCATCGACGACTTGATGACCGGTGCTACCGATGTGGCTTCCGCTACGCTGAAGTTCACCGATGCACAGGTGGTCTATGGTGACGGCACCAACTATATCGTTCGCGAGGGTGGCAAGGCCATCGACCTGATGGGCACCTCCCTCTCTCTCGAAAAGGGCGCTACGCTCAATGGTACGGTGACGATGAACGTCACTTACAAGAATGGTTTCTTGAAGGCAGAGGATGTCGCTGGTGTCACCAACGGCAACAATCTGACGCAGACCAACGCCACGGGCGAGAATGTCCCCGTGACGGCTACCATCGAGCAGTTGGGCTCCAACTACAAGGGCGACTTGGTTCTGCTGAGCCAGGTCAATATCTATAATGACTCCTATGGCGATTTGGGACAAGGTGCTGCCTACTATGCACGCACAGGTTTCACGAATTTCGCTACGCTTACCAACATAGCTGATTTCTTGGACAAGGTGAGCTCCGACCAGGATGCCACCTACGACATCGTTGCTTGGTATAACGAGCCGGGCGCTGGTGCCATCAAGGCTAAGTTGCAGATTGTGGAGTTCCTTGGTGGCGAGGTGGCTAAGCCCGCCGCGCCGGTCATCAGTGGCAACCAGAACTTCACGGGTAGCACCGAGGTGACGATCACAGCCGAGGAAGGCGCTGCCATCTTCTATACCACCGACGGCACCGTGCCGACGAACTGGGATCCCGCCTATACTGCCCCGTTCACCATCACTGAGACAACGACGGTGAAGGCAGTGGCCCGCGTGAATGACATCTATAGCGATGTCGCTGAGATGACGTTCACCAAGGAGGAAAGTGGCGTGACGGGCTCTACCATCGCCGATCTGGCCACAACTGCTAAGAGCCAGGACAACGTGACGCTTGTGCTCAACAACGCCAAGGTCGTCTATGCCAAGGACAACAACTACATCCTTCGCGAGGATGGCAAGGCTATTGACCTGCTCAACACCTCTCTCTCGCTGACGCAGGGAACGACGGTGAGCGGCCATGTCCAGGTTAATGTCACCTACACCTCAGGCATCCTCTCTACTTCTGATATCGAGGGTGTGACCACGGATGCCAACCTGACCGCAACGGGCGTGGCTGGCGACATGGATCCCATCGCTTGCACGGTTGGTCAGGTGAAGAATTATCCTGGCGACCTTGTCTATGTCGAGAATCAGGAGGTTTGGAATTACGGCACGACTTGGTACTTCTATGAAGGCGCAAGTTGGACTTCCGTCTATCTCACCAATGCGGCTGACTTCAACATGGTAGCCAACAAGTACTACAATGCTACTCTTTGGTACAAAGAAGTCTCTTATTATGGTGACGTCAATGCGACCATCGTCTCTTGCGAGCGCAACGTCACCTCTCTCAATGCGCCGTTTATTGATGGTACGGAGACCTTCTCCGACAATACGACGGTGACAATCACGGCCGACAATGTCGCTACGATCTACTACACGCTCGACGGTACTGATCCTACGACCGCCTCTACGGTCTATACTGAGCCGTTCACGCTCAGCGAGTCGGCTACGGTGAAGGCTATCGCAGCCTACAAGTCGATTGTCTCTCCTGTTGCCTCCAAGGTGTTCAACAAGGTGGATGCCAATGCGCCGATGACGATCGAGCAGCTTGCTTCTTTCAAGAGCAGCTTCGATCAGGTCACGCTCTCTCTCAACAACGCACTCGTCGTCTATGGCGAGGATGGTAGCTACATCCTCCGCGAGAACGACCGCGCCATTGACGTCCTCAATACGACGCTGCCGCTGACCATCGGCGCTACCGTCTCTGGTACGGTGAAGCTCAAGGTCAACTATGCAGCTGCTCCTGGCAGCTACGCCGCCTACCCGGGTCTTCTGACCACGGCCGACCTTGCCGACGTGACCAACGCCGACAATCTGACCGTCACGCCGGGTGCCACCACCGATCCCAGTCCGCTGGCCATCGACCTGGCGCAGATTCCCAACTATCCGGGCGACTTGCTCAAGGTGACGAATGCCACTGGATGGAACTATGACATCCCGGCGTTCTATAGCTACAGTCCGTTTGTGGAGTTCTTCCTCACCAACGGTGCTGACTATGGTGTCGTCAACTATGGCCGCTACAACGCCACGGTTTGGTACAACGACGTCTCCAACAACCGCCTTCAGGGCAAGATCATCAAGTGCAGTAAGGTCATCACCTATCTCAATGCTCCGCAGATCAGCGGTACGGACAACCGCACCGACTTCGACGAGAGCACCGAGGTGACGATCACGACCGAGGAGGGTGCCAGCATCTACTACACGCTCGACGGTACGGATCCCACGAAGGAATCTACGCTCTACACTGCGCCCTTCACCATCACCAACAGCTGCACGGTGAAGGCCATCGCTACCTACAACGAAATCGTTTCTCCGGTTGGCTCCGTAGAGTTTACGAAGAACGACTACTCGGGCACCAACACGATTTCCGACCTCATCGTCTATGGCGAGAGCAAGGATAGCGTTGTCGTCCACTTCGAGAATGCCAAGGTGGTCTATAGCGAGCAGGGTGACCTGGGCTACCACTACATCATCCGCGACGATGGATTGGCCATCGACCTCACGAACATCACCAAGTTCACCTTCCCCGTGGGTGCATACAACCTGAAGGGTACTATGCCTCTGAAGGTCACCTACCAGAAGGGCTTGCTGATCGCCGAGGAGCTTGAGAGCACCAACTCAAGCAACATCTCCTTCGTGTGGCCGGAGACCAATGACATGGATCCGATCGAGGTCGATCTCATCGACGTGAAGCTCCACAAGGGCGACCTCCTCAACCTCAAGGATGTTGAGGTCTGGACCTATAGAGGCTCGACGAGCATCTACACCAACACGCCGAGCTACATCGAGCTGAAGGTGACCAATGCTGAGGACTTCGACCTCGAGAGTGGTTTCTATAACCTCACGATCTGGTACAACGATGCTTCTTCCGACTACTATGCAGGCAAGGTGAAGGTCATCAAGGCCGAGCGTGTTGATAAGCGTCCGGATGCTCCGGTAATCCTCGGCGAGGAGGAGTTTGTGGGCAAGACCACTGTCTCTATCGCTGCTACCGAGGGCCTCAATGTCTATTACACCCTCGACGGTACCGATCCTACCCGTCAATCTACGGTCTATACCGAACCGTTCGCAATCACCGAGACCACGACGGTCAAGGCTGTCACCGCTTATCTCGACGACTACTCTGACATCGTTACCAAGACCTTCACGAAGGTCGGCGACTTCGAGACCAAGACCATTGCACAGCTCTTCGAGGGCCAGCAGGCTGTCGAGAATGTGACGATCAGCCTCAACAATGCCAAGGTGGTTTACACCGAGAAGCACGACGATGGCACGAAGGTGGCTATCCTCCGCGAGAATGGTCAGGCACTCGACGTCATCTCTGGCGTGCTCGACCTCCCGTTGGGTTCTACCGTCACCGGTACGTTCTTCGCCAGTGTCGATTTCAACGGTGGTATCTTCACTACCCGCGACGTACAGGGCGAGACCAACAGCTATGAGCTCGAATACACCATGCCGAGCGACGAGGGCTACAACGATCCGATCGAGACGACCGTGGCCGATGTCCACCTCTATCCCGGCGACCTCGTTAGCATCAAGGGTCTCCAGGTGCTGGGCCAGGATGGTCAGTACTACGGATTCACTGAGGACTACAGCTTCGTCAACCTCACCGACAATGATGAGTTGGCCAACACCGTCTCCGGTCAGAAGTACACCGTCCTCGGATGGTTCAACGCTCCGGGTACCGGCTTCGCCGATGGCAACGCTTCTCTGAAGGCTGTCAAGCTCACCGCTGAGGATGCTACGAAGTATCACAACCAGACGATTGCTGAGCTCAACGTCCGCAGAGACCGCGAGGACAACATCCGTCTCGTGCTCGACAATGCGAAGGTGGTCTATGTACGCGCCAATCCTTACTACGGAACGAAGGATATCGCTCTCCGTCAGGATGGCAAGGCTGTCGTACTCTACAACTCTACGCTGCCGCTCGAACTCAACAGCACCGTCTCTGGTACTGTGAAGCTCGACTTCTATGCCCTCGCTGGCATCCCGCAGCTGCGTGAGATCGATGGTGGTGTCACGACTGCCGACAGTCTGAATATCACGGCTGGTGCTTCTCAGGAGGTTGATCCTGTCGAGGTTACCATGGCCAACTACGACGAGCACAGAGCCGACGTCATCGTTCTCCGCCAGGTGAAGATCGTCTATGGCTCTCAGGCTGCCTACGCTATCGAGAAGGATGGTCAGAAGATCGCCTTCAAGAACGAGAACGAGGATGTCGATGTCGATGCTCTCGTCAGCAACGACAACCTCTACGACGTCGTCCTGTGGTACAACGGCTACATCAATGAGGCTCCCGAGATGGAGTTTGTCAAGGCTGTCAAGGTCACCGATGTGGGCATCTATGGTGTGGAAGGCAACTTCGGTAAGGATGGCAACACCTACAACCTCCAGGGTGTGAAGGTGGGCAAGAACTACCGTGGTGTCGTCATCCGCGACGGCAAGAAGTTTACCAAGAAGTAAGTAAACATCTCTCTATAACAAAAGGGTGGGGAACTGATCCCCACCCTTTTTTAAGGCTCATCCGAGATTTCAAGTGGTGCATGAAGTTGTGTCATGAAAAGGTTAAGACGATAATAAACGACAGTACAAACAAAGTTTACATCGACTTGCAACCAGGATTATCCAAGATGAAATTTAATTATGTGTAAATTTTTAGGTGTAACCCATCTTATAATGAAGTAAAATGCGTACATTTACACATTATAATTTGGGTTAAGACGATGGCAAAGAATACAATGGCAAATAAACTTCCAAGGAAGTTGACTCAGAAAATGCAAATCGTTGAGGAGCAGGTCAGGCTTGCCAGATTGCGTCGCAACCTGAGCATGGCACAAGTTGCAGAAAGAGCAACCTGCTCAGAAGTTACCCTATGCAAAGTGGAGAAGGGATTGCCTACGGTCTCCATCGGAATCTACCTGCGTGTGCTCTATGCGCTTCAGTTGGATGACGACATATTGCTGTTGGCAAAGGATGACCATCTCGGAAGGGCATTGCAGGACATGGGACTGAAGAATCGTCAAAGAGCAACTAAAAAAGGATAGACGTGGAACGACTTGGTTCACACGTGAAGGCAAACCTTTGCTTGCGTCCCGAACGCATCCCGAAGGCATCCCGAACGAAGGAAGGACTCAGAACTCCTCTGTAGGAGGCGCTTGGATACTCTCTTTTTAGCTTCCATTGGGTAGGGGAGGGTGCCGTGGCTGATCGTCCCATGGATAGTGATCCACTTCGGCGCAAAATGCAAATGAGCCGAGTTGTGTGTTATGATTATTCTCTTTTTATTTGGAAAAGAGTGCGGTTATTGTAAAAATGCATCTAAAATATGAATTTCTATTAGAAATATTTTTTTATTTTCCAATTTTTACTTAACTTTGCGATGCTTGTGTAGCTTTCTGTGGAGAATAAGCCTGTCCTAAGGGGTGAAACAGCCTGCTGTGGGTTTGGCCTTGTGGCAACTAGCTCCAGTAGCGAAGATGGAATGAACGCGCGAGATTCTTGACCTCGTGTCGTCGTAGATGAAAAGAGAAGTAAAGGCGAAATTATTTTATTATTAACCAGGGATGCCTCCGTCGTCTCAATACTTTCACAAGAGTGTAAGAACGTAGGAAGAATTCCATAAAAACAAACAATTATGAACAAAGCATTACGATTTGTGTGGTTGTCTTTGTTGACGCTAATCTGCGGAGTAGCCTCCGCGGGCACAGTAGTATTTGATCCTACCCAAGCGTCTGATGTGACAACTGGAGAAGGGACGACCATTACAAAAAATGGTATTACCCTTACCATAACGCAGCAAAATGCGTCGTACCGAACTTCGTTTGATGCAACGACTGAATCTGGAAAAGTGTGTTATACGTTGCAGCCTTATTGCAAATTTACTATTTCTTCTGACGGGTCGGTTGGAAATATTAAAGCCGTAACTTGTGAGTTCTTTGGTACTGGTTCCCTCTATACTACAAATGGAGGTTACTTGTATAATGCTCAGAAATGCTCATTTGGAGATAATGGTTATTCCAGCGTCCCAATACAAGTTTATTGGTCTAGGATTTTTTTGACAAAGCTGACCATCGAGTGTGAAGGCGGAGAGGAGCCAGGTCCCGGTCCTGGTGGTGGCGAAGAGCAGACCACAACGATTGCCCAGTTGATGCAGGGGGGGTAAATGTTGCTTCTGCCAATATTAAGTTTACCAATGCACAGGTTGTTTATGCAGAGGGAAACAATTATATCGTCCGCGAAAACAATCAGGCCATTGATATTATGGGGAGTAGTTTGGCTTTGTCGCAAGGTGATAAGCTGAACGGAACGGTGATGCTCTCTGTTACTTATAAAAATGGCATTTTAACAACTACCGATATATCAGGCTCGACTAATAGTGACAAGTTGAATTCTACTCCAAGTGGTTCAACGGACTATGACCCAATACATTGCTCTACTGTGGCAGATATGTTAAAGTATCCAGGTGATTTACTTGTGGTGGAGAACGCAACTTATGATGGTTACAATGGATACTGTGCTGATCGTAAGCGATATTTTACTATTTCAAATGCGGCGGAGAAAGGTGTTGAGCAATATCAAAAGTATGATATGACGGTTTGGTTTAATAATGTGCTATATACCAACCCAAAAGTAAAAATCGTCAAGTTGGAACCAGTTATTACGTCTCTTGACGCACCCTCTATTATGGGTGAAACTTCGTTCGAGGAAAGTACGACCGTAACCATCAACTCCGACCAAAGTGTCGCCGCTATCTACTATACGACCAATGATGATGAGCCTACGACCAGCTCTACCCTTTATCAGGGTCCGTTCACTTTGACCGAGAGTGCAACTGTGAAAGCTATTGCAGCTTATAAAACAGTTGTTTCTCCTGTTGCAACCTGCGTTTTCGAAAAGATTGATGCTAACGTGACCAAGACGATAGCCGAACTTGCTGCGACTCAGAATAACTACCCCATGGTGAAGGTTAGCTTCAATAATGCGCAAGTGGTCTATGCTGATGGTAAGAATTTCATCCTTCGCGAGGATGGCAAGGCGCTTGACGTGATGAATAGCTCACTCAACTTGCAGCAGGGCGCATACTATCAAGGTACGGTAAGGTTGAAGGTGACTTGTGAGAATGGCATCTTGAAGGCCTACGATGTCGAAGGCAAGACTGACGCCACGGATATTACGCCTGTATCTCAGCCAACGACAAAGCCCAGTCCTATCGTATGTACGGTAGCAGAAGCGGCTCAGCATCCTGGCGACTTGATAAAGCTGGAGGGCTTGACCGTGACTTACTGGAATGATTATTACTCGTATGATGAGAACTCTGAAACATATGTGTATTTCTCCAATGGCGCAGGGATGGTGCAAGATGGCAAGCAATATGATCTGACGGTGTGGTATAATGATAGAAAGCAAAACTATAGTGGTAACTATTTCCCATTGACAAAGATAGTGGTAGCTACTCCCGCCATTACTCATCTTGATGCCCCAACTATTTCTGGTGATGCGCTGTTTGTCGAGAGCACGAATGTGACGATTACCTCTCCTGTGGATGTGGAAGGCGTTGCTATCTACTACACGTTGGACGGCACAGACCCCACAGACCCCACGACGGCATCCCAGCCTTACAACGCGCCTATCCCTCTGACCGAGACGACAACGGTGAAGGCGATTGCAGTTTATAAGTCTATAACGTCTGACGTTGCTACTATGACGTTTGAGAAGTTCGACGCTAATGCTCCGAGGACGATTGCTGATCTTGCCAGTATTAAGACAGACTTAGCAAGTGTCACAGTTAGTTTCGTCAATGCAAAGGTCGTTTATGGTGAAGATAACAATTTTATTCTCCGCGAGAACATCGACGGCAAGTACTATGCCCTTGATGTGCTGAATACGCAACTGCCGTTCAAGATTGGTGCAACGGTATCTGGCACGGTGAAGTTGAAGGTTGCCTTCAAGGCCAATCCGGCTGAGAACAATGGCGTGCTGAGTACGGCGGATGTTACCGAAACACTCAATCATAATTTGACGATTACCCCAGGTACTTCCGTCATGCCTATTCCGCTTGAGGTGCCACTCTTGAAGGTTAGAAATTATCCTGGCGATCTGCTCGTTGTGAAAGACGGCAAGTGGGACCCCTCTATCAACGGTATATATGAGTATGAACCCTCCACCACGGGTTGGGGCCATGGAGCAGAACATGATGTTTAAACGGCTAACTCGCTCTAAATTGGACTTTGATTGAAAATCAAGAAGTTGGGCGTTTGCCTATATTATATAGGTAACAATATGGAAACGAGCGGACTTCTGCTCGTTTCTGTATTTTGCAATATGCAAAGAACGCCTCAATTCGGGGGCAAAGATACTATATTTTTCTAAATATCCAATGATTTACAAGAGGAATTTTATGGAAATTAGAACTTTTGCGTAAAATCTGATGCTTACCAACACAATATGCATCCAAAAACAAACAGCAGGTATTCGGACATAGACTATCCAAATACCTGCTGCCACAACGTTCTGTTGCTGACGATGATTCTCACATCGGCTTTCATATACTTTTGCAGTATAGGAGCATTTTGTCCCTGTGTACTCACTGTGGCTATAGCCATAAAATAGTTACCATCTTCCCTATGTATGAGCTTGGCATTATGGCTCATGATGTCGCAGTTATAAGATGCATTAGCGTTGCCCTCGAAAGATACATGAGCCGACCTTGACTCATCGAAAAGATACAAATACTTGTATGGTACAAACACCTGCATTGCATGGAGTCATGTTGATGTATAATTGTTATTTTTCTCATTTTAAAGAACATCGTAGAATTACATTCTATCCTTCTGGCTTTGACCTGCACCCGTACCCTTATACTTGCTTCGAGTGACATTAAACTTATAGCGGACAGTCAATGATATTTTGCTTGTTGAGAATTCATCAAAGATTGTCTCCTTCAGTTTGCCGTATTTGCCTATTATGTGACTGTCGTTCGTGCCAAACACGTCGTTGACATAAAGCTGGAAAGTCAGGCAGTCCTTCAGAAAGCCCTTGTATATAGACAGGTCGGTGTCGAACATCGGCTTGTAGATGTAATGGTTTTCCTCGTATCCCTTTGTGATGTAAGTCATCATAACGGAGAACATCGCCCATTTCGTATCGAAGGTGTTGTTGAGCTTTAGCTCAGCTACAGGTTTGTTAAGATAATGTCCGTCCCTTGTCTCCAACTTGAACCATTGCTTCTCAACCATAGCTGACAGCATAGGATGCCAGATGCCAAAGGCTGGCTGCAAGGTGAGTACAGAAGACACATTGTTGTAAGATTTGCCATTTATCATCCTCATCAATCCTATGGTGGCATTGTCCTTATACATCTCTACAGTCTGATATATCGGATTAGATACATGTTCATAAGTCAGGTTGAAAGTCAGCCATTTGTAGGCGAGGTCGTAACTGATATCTCTTGAAATCTCTGAGACAAGAAACGGATTACCGGTTTCGTATGTATAATGATTGCTATATTGCACACCGCTTCTTAATACCCAGTAGTTAGGACGATCGATGTCGGCTGCATAGCTCAGCTGCATCTGTACATTGCCAAACGGCATCGAAATGCTGAGAGACGGAAACCAATTGCCGTAATTCTTGCTTTGCTCCGCCATATACTTACCATCGTCATAATATTTGAAATCAACATTCTCGTATCGCAATCCAGCTTCCATGTTCAGCTTGCCAAAGTCACGACTATAGATAACGAACGCAGAAGACATGCCCTCTTTAATGCGGTCTCTTACATTGTCGGAAAGAGTGTTTGGTATGATGGCATAGTTGGTGTTACGATTGGTGAACGAATACTCGCCTCCTACCGACAAGTCACCACCCAAAAGCGGATAAGAGAGCACCATTTTGGAAGCTATCAGGCGGTTGTACTTTGAAGTGGTACTGTTTACAAGTTGGTTTTGTATTTCAGAGTTTACCTCCTGATAATGCTCATCTATATTGTTTTTATTGTTTCCTTTAGACCAAAACCAGTCGGTATTGAAGTCAATACCCAATTTCCCTACCTTGCCTACATAATATATATTGCTTGACAAGTTGCTATTCTGTCCAAACTCCGATCTAATAGAAGTGTTAGTCTCCGTCAATACTTCATCTCTCAGTACAGAGCCTTCCGTCTTTCCGTCCGTTATCAGCTTTGGATTGCGTAAGAAACTAAAGTTTGCTCCCAACGAATTGTTGTCGTCAAACTGATAACTGACATTCAAGCGAGAACTAAAAGTTTCGGTTTTGTTCTTCCAACGTGTTTTATCCTGCTGATTCCATATCTTGTCGAGATATGTCATTTGCTGCAAATCTTTCTCGTCTGGCGATGATTGTTTTGCGCCATAGGCGTAAGCGCCAAGCTCCAATCCGTTCTTACGGTAATACATATTCAGCCTGCCATATCCTCCAATGTTCTTTTTCTCGTCGTACGATCCTTCTGTTGTAGCGTCAAATCCGAATCCATCGCCTTGTATCTTCTTTGTGGTGATACGTATAACAGCCTTAGTGCTTGCAGCATAACGAGCACCTGGGTTGGATATTACTTCAACCGACTTGATGTTGTCCGAACTCAAACGGTCGAGTTCGCTTCTGTCTCTCATCTGTCGTCCATTGATATATATTATAGGCTCGCCACGTCCAAACACCTTGATATTGCCATTTTGTGCAGATACGTTAGGTATGCGGTCGAGCAGATGCTCCATTGTTCCTGCCTTTTCAAGGACAGAACCAACAATAGTAGTCATCATTCCCCCATTTTTCAAAACGGTCTTCGGCAAAGATGATTTTATCACGACTTCATCGAGCATCTTGCTGTCTTCTTCCATCTTGATAACTCCCACATTCTCACCTTTGCAGTCCTTGAAGATTGTCTTATAGCCTACAGAAGTTACCTTGAGGATTCCACCGCTGCAAGAGGAATCGATAGAAAAACACCCATTCTCTCCACTCACAGCCCCATTGACGAATGTTGAATCTTGACGGTTTAGTAGCACTACATTTGCAAATGCCAAAGGCTCTCCCTTGGCATCTACAATTTTTCCTGAAATGTTTTGCGCCATCATCTGGGACATTGCCCAGAAATACACGGCTGTTGTCATGATAAACTTTCTCATAAGACTACTTTTTAATCAAACATACGTTTTCGTAAATGTGGGCAAGCATTTATACTAACAAATCTTTTCACTACGCATCTTATTTATACCTTGTACATAATCGTACCATTTGTTTTTATCAGTATTTTATCTGCCTTTGCGTCTTAATGTCCCATTCTTGATGTATCTACAGCCTTTACGTTCTTTTCCTTGTAGCCACCAAACTTATAGATAACTGCAAAAGTGACAGATGCCCAGTTATAGTTTATCTTCATTCGGTAGTCTTGGTTGCCTTGCACGGAACGTGTGTCGTATAGGTTGTTGAAGATGTTGCTACCATTAAGGCGCAATCCCCATTTACCATCATGCGACGACCATTGCAGTTTGGCATTCATTCTGAAAATAGGACTTATGTCGTAGACTCCTTGTATAGCCTTTGTTTGATAGAAAGGATTAAGAATTAGGCGCAAGTCTTGTGTGTTGCATAGTTTTACAGATGCTGTACCTCCAAGTATAACAGAGAATTTCTTGCGATTGAATGGCAAGTCGAAGAAATTACTGCTCTTGTCGTGCTTGTAGGTTCCTACAGCAAACACATTGCCATTGAGCCATTTGCCTGCATTGAATATGACTGACGCCTGCAATCCAAAGCTATTCTCATAGTTGAAGTTGGTTTCCTTCAATATTACCGCCATACGGTCTGTTGGTTGGTACGGTAACTGCACAGAATAATCAGGTTTCAGACTTGCAAAAGCCATCAGCGTATAATGTCGCTTTATCTGCCACATCAGGTTGACATTATAATAAGCGAAGGGTTTCAAATCGGGATTGCCATGTATCTCTGAGTATGTTGAAGAATAGAAAACGTTACTCATGGTCGACCAATAACTCGGGAACTCCGAATTGGAGCTGAATGATAGATTGAGCAAGTGGTTATCGTTGACGTTCCACAAAGCATTGAGCGTAGGATACACGCGCCACTTATCCCAAATCGGCGAGTGGTATTGCTCGGCAGCAACGGATGCTTCAAGACTAAGGGCCTTGTTTATCTGCTTGCTGAATCCCGCGTACAGGTTCCATATCCGCTCATTGAGGTCCACGCTGCTTGTCCCATCGGGCAAAACGCTCCCATCCTTGTCGATGGTGGTCTGATAACTCTTGTTGCTTGTGAATTGCCCTTTCACACCATACGACAATCCCCAGCCGTGTGCCAACAAATGGGTTTGATCGGCTGTGAACATCCATTTGTTGATGGTCTGCTCACTGCCGCTTGTCAGGTTGCGTTCTGTTTCCGACATGCTTTCATCCGTATGCATCGTGCCGTCGAGGGCTTGTTGCTGAGGCGTGCGATAGTAGGTGTACGAACCGTTAAGGGTGAGTCCGAAAGGAAGCGAGTAGTTAACATCCACATTGTGCAGATACTCATGACTGTCATGATGCATTCCGCTAATGCTCGATCCTGTGGTGTTGCTGTTTGAGCACCTCTTGTCCCAGTGTCCTGTATAGGCAACGTCGAGACGATGGTTCTTACTGAAAGCATAATTCATCCCCAGTCGGTAGTTGTGTGTAATGCCAAACGACTTCTGTCCTGTTTCGTCATTATAATAAACACGATTGTTGCCAAGTGGATGATTGGCTATGCGTGAAGATTCACCGTATGAATTGCCGTTTACATATTTATATTGTGCGTCAAGTCCAAACTTGCCTCTTTGCAAGGAAAGATATAAATCGCCAAAACCTTTGGCGTATTTGCTTTGCTTCATGCCGCCAATGACCTGCCCCGAAAGCTGATTGGTACCAGCATAGTCTTTCGTAACGATGTTGATAGCCATACCACGCACATGATAGCGAGCAGGGGCAGACAGCATTACCTCGGCTTTTGCCAACTGTGCGGCAGGCATTGCCTTCAGACGCTCTGTCAGTTGTTCCTGCGTCAATGTGGTGGCTTGTCCGTTGATAATCAACGTTACTTCATTGCCGGAGAAGGATATGCTGCCTGTGGCATCGCTGACACCAGGTATGCGTGTCAATGCCTCGTAAGCGTTGTCGGCAGGCAATTGTTTTAAGAGTAGCGGCATATTGTACGACAGCATACCCCGCTCTGCCTTGACAATGGGGCGAGAACCTTTTACCATCACTTCTGGAAGATTGTGCAACATTGTCTCCATTGTGAGCGAATCCGTTTGCGTCAGAGTTTGAGCTTTCACGTTGGCAACAGAAAGCAGAAATAATCCTAAAAGAAATATCTTGTTGACCATATTTTATCTTTTTAAGTTATCTATTTAATTGCACCAAAACGAAAGCAAACCGCAATTATTTGCCTCATTTTGTATTCCGATTGCAAAGGTATAAATACTTTTTGAAACAACATAATTTTAGAAGGATGTTTAAATTACAATGTTATACGTGCTTACACTTTGCATAATAACGCTAAAACAACATTTTCACTTACTTTTTTTTACGGTTTACCTGCATCTTTATTCTATTTGATTCATCAATAAGTTGTCTTGCTATACTATCTTTATATGATGCTATCTCAACCATTTTATGGTGTTGATAGACAGAATCTTCATAAACATCAACTCTGGTTCTGAGCTTGTATATCACATCTTCATCTCGTTGCACATTGAAATGCTTTTCGATGTAGCGAATGTTCGGGTCGTCAGATGGAAGCACCATCTTCAATGCCCTATATTTCAAGTCTGCCTCCTCCCAATCTTGGTGCTCTCGCCATTGGGTGAGATTGCCCCAAATGGAGAGGACAAGAGACAGAGCCAAGCTACCAATGAAAAGAAGAACATTCTTTGAGGTTGGCTCGAAGCGATGGGTTACAACCTTCT
>OBKK01000222.1_pt1 | contig 24987 bp, 15 predicted proteins | sample 1503221 | NCBI WGS metagenome assembly OBKK01 (sample SAMN02044683, study PRJEB22538) | human gut metagenome | reverse complement strand
CTCCGTGGACTACGAAGAAGGCATTTACGTCGGCTATCGCTACTATGAGACGCGCGGCGAAACCGACGGCGAGAATTGGTACAATGCCAACGTCGTCTATCCCTTCGGCTACGGTTTGAGCTACACGACGTTCGACTGGACGGTGGGCGATGCCTCCGCAAGCGAAATCGAACTTGGCACGACCATCACCGTGCCGGTGACGGTGAAGAACACGGGCAGCGTCGCAGGCAAGGAAGTGGTGCAGCTGTACGCCTCCGCGCCCTACACGCTGGGCGGCATCGAAAAGGCGCACAAGGTGCTTGTCGGCTTTGCAAAGACGAAGCTCCTTCAGCCCGGCGAGAGCGAGACGGTGACGGTCAGCTTTGACCCGTATTCCGCGGCGAGCTACGATTACCGCGACGCAAACAGCAACGGTTTCAGCGGCTATGAACTGGGAGCGGGCGAGTACACGCTGTATGTCTCCCGCAACGCGCATGAATCCGAAAAGGCGATTGCACTGAATCTGGCGGCGGATGTGCAGATTGGCACCGACCCGACGACGGACAGTGAAGTCGTCAACCGCTACACCGATTCCGAGGACTTCCTCGACAGCGACTGGCAGCTGGACGCCATGCTCAGCCGCGCGGACTGGGAGGGCACTTGGCCCACGCCGCAGACCGCGCAGCAGCACGCGGGCACGGATCGCCTCTACGAGGAAATCCGCAGCGAAGAGCACAACAATCCGACTGATTTTGATTCGGAAGAATACCCGTGGTTCGGCGAAGAACCTACACTGACCCTGCGCGACCTGCTGACCTCTGCGGAAGCGGAGGGCTATGAGCCGGTTGTTTCCTATGACGACGAACGCTGGGAAGAGCTGATGATGGGCTGCGACGAGGAAGAGATGATTGCCCTCATCAACAACGGCGCATACCACACCTTGGCGATGGAGTGCGTCGGTCTGCCGGCGACCATTCACGGCGACGGTCCGTCGGGCTTCACCTGCTTCATGAGCAAAGAGCAGGTCAACGGTACCTGCCAGTACGTCTCCGAACCCGTGATGGCATCCACTTGGAACATCGACCTGATGAACGAACTGGGCGAAGCAATCGGCGAAGAAGGCACCATTGGCGATAAGGCGACGGGTCAGCCGTATTCCAGCATTTACGCGCCCGGCGTCAATATCCACCGCAGCCCCTTCGGCGGTCGCTGCTCGGAGTATTTCTCCGAAGACCCGTTCATTTCCGGCATGATGGGCGCGGCGGAAGTGCAGGGTATCCAGAGCCGCGGCGTGCTGCCGACGGTCAAGCACTGCGTCGCGAATGAGCAGGAAACGCACCGCTCCATCGGCGGCGACCTGAGCTGGCTGAGCGAGCAGGCGCTGCGCGAAATCTACCTGAAGCCGTTTGAATACACCGTCAAGCGGGGCGAAACCCGCGGTATCATGAGCTCCTTCAACCGCATCGGCACGCGCTGGACGGGCGGCGACTACCGTCTGCTGACCGAAATCCTGCGCAACGAATGGGGCTTCAACGGGCTGGTTATCTGCGACTTCAATACCATTCCGCAGTACATGATTCCGCGCATGATGTTCTACGCCGGCGGCAGCCTTGACCTTGCGACGCAGCAGAGCGCCATGTGGACGGACTGCGACACTTCCGACGCGGGCGATGCGATTGTGCTGATGCGCGCGGTGAAGGATGTGATGTACGCGCTGGTGAACTCCAACGCCATGAACGCGGAGGTCATCGGCTACAATCCCCCGATTTGGCAGGAATACCTGCACTGGATTAACATCGGCGCATTCACCCTCGTGGGTGTCTGGCTGGTGCTGGCAATTGTGCGCACGGTGCGCTGCAACAAGCGGCAGAAGGCGAAATTCGCGGCGGCAAACGCGGCGAAGTAAGCTGATAAAATGGGCAGCTCCTTCGGAATGGAAGTTCCGGGGGGCTGTCTTTTTCGTGCGCGGGGAAATTTACACGGAGGCTTGCAAAGAAAAAGGAAATGTGATATAATCAATCTGCAAACAGAATAGTGGTCAATATTGGAAACGCACACTCCTATGGGATGATAACGAACAACACATCGTCTGCTGATTTGCTATCATTTTAGGGAGGTCTTTTTTTATGCCCAAGAACAAGTTTCAAGATGTTGTGCTGACTGCTATCATGGCGACCATCATGGTCTATGGCATGGTGGTTTACAATGTTGCGCTGGCGACAGGCGGACTAACTGCTGAAAGTTTCCTGCTTGCGCTCTATGAACTGCCCATTATGGTGCCTGTTGCCTTTGTACTGGAATTTTTCGCTGTTGGGAAAATTGCAAGGAAGCTGGCGTTTACGGTCATGCGGCCGACGGATCGACCGCAGTTCATCACCTATGCCATTTCTATCTGCATCTGCTGCATCATGTGCCCGCTGATGAGCTTGGTCGCGACCATTCTGTTTAAGGATACAAAGACGTTTGCAACATGGGTGCAGACATGGGCGATGAATTTCCCGATGGCAATCTGCTACCAGATGTTTTATTGCGGTCCGCTTGTGCGCCTGATTTTCCGAGCAATTTTCCGCGAAAAGCAGCAGGAAGCCTGATGCATTGCGCATTGGCAGCCCTCTTGGATGAAGATCCGGAGGGCTGCTTTTTTGTGGCGGAAAAAAGGGGGAAACTTTTCAAACGAATCACGCTGCCTGTTGAAGACAATCCTGATTTTATAACAATCACCCCGAAGCCCGTCGCGCTTTGCGTTGCCCCGCATATTCTGCCGCCGGGCTTTTTTGCATATCTCGATTTCATAATTTTCATAACTGTCTCATACTTGCGACGATTTCACGAGATTCGCACGTTTGTATCGCGATATGAGATTTTCACGCAAAAATCACACAAAAACGGCCCAATTTCCAGTTGCTTTGCCTTGACCGGCAGGCGGATTTCCTTGTATAATACCGTCAGAAAGCGACCGGAAAGCAAATGCGGCGTTTCGGAACGCAGTGGAAGGAGATGCAGACTGTGGCCCGGTATATCCTCCAGCGCTTGGGGCAGACGCTGTTAATTCTGCTGATCGTATCGTTTATTACGTATCTGCTGATTGACTTTTTGCCCGGCGACCCCATTGCTGCGATGCTCGGCGGTGAGATTTCGCAGGAAACGTATGACTGGTGGTATCAAGAGCTGAATCTTGATAAGCCCGTGCTGATTCGCTATGTGCTGTGGCTGAAAAACGCCCTCATGGGTGACTTCGGACATTCAGCATCGTACAGTGTGCCAGTGCTGCAGATTATCGGCGAACGCGTGCCGGTGACGCTGTACTTGAGCGTGCTGGCGTTCCTCATCAGCGTGCCGCTGGGTATCCTCTTCGGCATCATCAGCGCCGTGAAGCGCGGCAAACCGGCGGACACCGCGGTGACGCTGACGGCAAACATCTGCTGCTGCCTGCCGCAGTTCTGGCTCGGCATTCTGCTGATGTACATCTTCACGATTGTGCTGAAATGGCTGCCGTCCAGCGGCTGGGTGTGGCCGTGGGAGGACTTCGGCGAGAGCGTGCGGCGCACGATTATGCCGCTGACCTGCCTGACCATCGGCGGTATCGCCTCCATCACCCGTCAGACCCGCTCCTCCATGCTGGAAGTGATTCGTCAGGATTACATCCGCACGGCGAAGTCAAAGGGACTCAAGGGCAAGAAGGTCATCTACATCCACGCGCTGAAGAACGCGCTGCTGCCGGTCATCACGCTGATGGGTCTTCGCATGGGCGGTATGCTGGGCGGATCGGTGTTCGTTGAGAACGTGTTCGTGATTCCGGGCATGGGGTCGCTGCTGGTGAATGCCATTTCCATGCAGGACATTCCGCTGATTCAGGGATGCGTGCTGCTGATTGCACTGTTCACCAGCGTCGTCAACCTGATTACGGATATCATCTACGTCTTGGTTGACCCGCGCATCAAAATTGCTTGAGAAAAGGAGGTATAACGATATGAGTGAAGCAACACAGACGGAAAAAAAGCAAGCGCAGAAAGAGCGCAAGGCCTATCGCGCCAAGAAGCGCAAGCTCTTCTTCAAAACGTTATTCTCCCGCAAAATTGTGCTGGTCAGCGCCATCGTCGTTCTGCTGATTATCCTCATTGCCATCTTTGCGGATTTCCTGATGCCCTGTAACCCGAACCAGATTTCGATTCCCGAACGCAATCAAGGCATGAGCGCCGCCCACTGGCTGGGCACGGATGAATACGGCCGCGACCTGTTTTCCCGCGTGATTGCGGGCAGCCGCGTGTCGCTGATTGTGGGTTTGCTGGCAGTTATCATCGCCTGCGTCATTGGCACGACGCTGGGCATGATTGCCGGTTACTTCGGCGGCATCGTCGATGACATCATCAACCGCACGAGCGAGGCCGTCCGCGTTATACCGCAGATTGTGTTCGCCATTGCCCTGTGTGCTGTGTTCGGCGGCGGCATCCTGAACCTCGCCATTGTCCTTGGTATCTCCAACACGACGGTGTATATCCGCATGATGCGCTCACAGGTGCTGTCCATCAAGGAACGCGACTACATCATGGCGGGCAAGCTGCAGGGCAACAGCAACTTCCGCCTGATGTTCCACCATATCCTCCCCAACAGTATTTCTCCGATTATCGTCACCATGACGCAGCAGGTCGGCAACACGATTTTGAGCGAAGCGGGCCTGAGCTTCTTGGGGCTGGGCATTTCCAAGCCAACGGCAACGTGGGGCGCGCTGGTCAACGGCGGCCGCAGTTTCCTGCTGACGAATCCGATCTACTCCCTCGCGCCGGGCATTGCGATTGCCCTGCTGGTTATCTGCCTGAATACGCTGGGCGACGGCGTGCGCGACGCGCTTGACCCGCGCCTGCGCGGTGAAGTGTAATCAAAACGGAAGGAGCAACGAAAATGGCACATCTGCTGTCCGTCCAAGGACTTGTGACGACCTTCCGGAACGAAGGAAAAGAGTTTAACGCAATCGAGGGCGTCAACCTGCACGTTGACCGCGGCGAAATTGTCGGCATCGTGGGCGAATCCGGCTCCGGCAAATCGGTGACGATGCTCTCTGTGCTCCAGCTGATTGCAAGCCCCGGCAGAGTTGCGGGCGGCGAGGTCTATCTGGAGGGCGTCGAGGGCAACCTGCTTTCCTACGGCAAGGAAAGCGAAACGATGCGGCAGGTGCGCGGCGGCAGAATCTCCATGATTTTTCAGGAGCCAATGACCAGCCTCAACCCTGTGCTGACGGTGGGCTATCAGATTCAGGAAAACGTGCTGCTGCACACGAAGCTGTCGCCCGCGGAAGCGAAGAAGCGCACGATTGAGGCCATGAAGATGGTCAACATCCCCGACGCGGAATCCCGCTACGACTACTACCCGCAGCAGTTCTCCGGCGGTATGCGCCAGCGCATCATGATTGCTATGGCGATGGCGCCCAACCCCGATATTCTGATTGCTGACGAAGCAACCACCGCGCTGGACGTGACCACGCAGGCGCAGCTGCTGGAGATGATTCGCAAGATTGCGAAGGAAACCAACACTGCCGTCATCATGGTGACGCACAATCTGGGGCTGGTGGCGCGCTATGCGGAACGCATCTACGTCATGTACGGCGGGCATATGATGGAAACATCCACCTGCAAGGAGATTTTCCACCACACCGAGCACCCGTACACCCGCGCGCTGCTCCGCGCCATTCCCCGCTTGGATGATGCGAAAAACCGCATTCTGATTCCGATTGACGGTCTGCCGCCTGTGCCGTCGCAGCGGCCGGAGTACTGCCCGTTCTACGCGCGGTGCGAATATCGCTGTGACCGGTGCCTAAAGCACACGGACGCGACGATGAAGGAAGTTCGCCCCGGCCACTACTCCGCCTGCTGCCTGACGCAAGAGGAATTGGCGGAGGGCGAGGAACGCCTGCGCCACAAGGACTACGGTGCGTCGCCTGAACGTCACCCGTCGAGCGAAAACTGCTTGGCGGTGGAGGACGTGCGCAAGTATTTCCCGGTCTACAAGGGCATCATGAAGCGCAAAGTCGGCGAAGTGAAGGCAATTGAGGATATCAACTTTACCATCAAGCGCGGCGAAACGCTGGGTGTCGTCGGCGAATCCGGGTGCGGCAAAACGACGCTGGCGCGCTGCATCATGCGCATGTACGAGCCGGATGAAGGCCGTATCATCTTTGAGGGCAAGGACGTCGCCCACGCGAGCGACAAGGAACTGAAGCCCTATCGCCCGAAAGTCTCGATGATTTTCCAAGACCCCTTCTCGTCCCTTGACCCGCGCCAAAACGCCGGCTCGATTGTCGGCGAGTCGCTGAAGATTCACCACTTGGTGAAAGACCATGCGGAATACGAAAAGCGCGTGGACGAGCTGTTCCGCAAAGTCGGCCTTGACCCGGCGCTGAAGGAACGTGTGGCACACGAATTCTCCGGCGGGCAGCGCCAGCGCATCGGCATCGCGCGCGCTCTGTCCTCCAATCCGTCGCTGATTATCTGTGACGAGCCGATTTCCGCGCTGGACGTTTCCATTCAGGCGCAGATTATCAACCTGCTGGAACAGATTCAGGCGGAAATGGGCATCAGCTACATCTTCATCGCCCATGACCTTGCTGTCGTCAAGCATATTTCTGACCGGATTCTGGTCATGTATCTGGGTCGCGTGATGGAGATTGCCCCCTGCGAGGAGCTGTACGAGCATTCGCTGCACCCCTACACGCAGGCACTGCTGTCCGCCATCCCGGTCGCTGACCCGGAAATTGAGGAAAACCGCGAGGTGACGACGGTGCAGGGCGAAGTGCCCAGCATCCTCAAGCGCCCCAGCGGCTGCCCGTTCCATAATCGCTGCCCGCAATGCACCGACCGCTGCAAGCAGGAAACACCGCAGCTGCACGAGGCATTCCCCGGCCACTTCGTCGCCTGCCACCTCTACGGGCAGGAATAACCAATTTCGGTTCCAATCTGCGAAAAGCAGAGAAAATAGAACGATACATTGAAGGAGGCAACCCCATGAAACTCAAGAAGCTCACCGCACTGTTCCTCTCCGTGCTGATGCTCCTGTCCGTTCTGCCGGCGGCGCTGGCGGAAGACGCGACGCCCCAGTACGGCGGCATGCTGACCGTGCTTGCCATGGAAAGCAACAGCATGTTCCCCGCCCTGTCCAGCACGACATCTAACCGCTTCAACTTCAGCCCTGCCGTGGAATCCCTTGGCCGCCGCAACGCGGAGACTGGTGACACCGAGCCGTGGCTGGCGGAATCCTTCACTGTGGATGCGGATGCGCTGACGCTGACCATCAAGCTCCGCGAAGGCATTAAGTTCTCCGACGGCAGCGACTTCAACGCCGATGCGGTCATCTGGAATTTCGACAAGCTGGTCGAATACGGCAAGGCGTCCGAAATCTGCTCCCCGGAAAGCTACGAAAAGACCGACGACTACACCGTCGTGCTGCATTACACTGCGTGGAACAACACATGGGTGGACATTCTGGGAGAGTGCTACATCTACTGCCCCGCGGCTTTTGAAGCCAACGGCGAAGAATGGGCGACGCTGCACGCGGTCGGCACGGGCGCGTTCATCCAGAGTGAGTATGTGCAGGATTCCCACATCACCTATGTGCGCAACGACAACTACTGGCGCGCGGGTGAACCTTATCTGGACAGCATCAAGATGCTCTACATCAACGACAGCATGACCCAGTACGCGTCCTTCATCAACAAGGAACTGGATGTGCTGCGCAACCCGAACTCCGCCAACATCAAGCAGCTGCTCTCTCTTGGCTACGAGAACGCGGCTTCCGACGCGCCTAACCTCGCGGGCATCACCTACATGATGTTCTGCTCCGGCGACGAAAAGTCCCCCTTCTATGACCTGCGCGTCCGTCAGGCTGTGATGTACGCGGTGGACTGGGAAGCGATGGCGGAAGGCATCTACGACGGTCTGGGCGCTTCTACCCCTGTCTTTGCTGTGCCCGGTGCGTGGAGCTATGACGATACCCTGTCTGTCTATCCCTATGACATGGAAAAGGCGCTGTCTCTGCTGAGCGAAGCGGGCTACCCGAACGGCTTCAGCACCACCATCTCCATCAACGAAGGCAATGCCGCGAACCTGCAGTGCGCCATCATTCTCCAGGCGTATCTGGAAATGGTCGGCATCAAGGCTGAAATCAAGAGCCTGACCAGCGCGGACTTCAACGCCCAGAAGGCGGAAGGCGTGTATGATCTGGGCATCATGGTCAACAACGGTTCCTCCAAGCTGGATTTCACCGCTAACTACATCCGCCTGTACTCCTCCGAGGGCGTCAACTACAAGAACATGATGGCGAAGCCCGCTGATTACGAGGAGGCCCTCTTCGGCGCGCGTGCCGCCAAGACGCAGGAAGAAAAGAAGGAACTGCTCAAGACCGCTGCCCGCCTGTTCAGCCACGACTATGCGCTGGTGGTGGCGACCGGCTATCAGCCCGCGTACTGCTTCGCGCAGGAAGGCGTGCATGACACCGGCGTCTGCACCACGACTGCTGAAGCGTGGACGCCGAACTGCGCGTGGAAGGAACAGTAATCATTCCTGACAAGCGTTTCTCTCTGCGCATCCGCTAACAACGGGTGCGCAGGGAAGCCGCCGCCGTATCTTTCTTCCTCTTGGTGCGGCGGCGGTGAATTCTTCCTCTACATGCAATTGATTCAACCAACGAAGGAGAATGGCTATGGAGATGTTAATGAAACCCCAGCTTTGTGTCAGCTCGAATGCTACGGACGACTATCTGCGCTATCTCCGCCAGATGAACATCTCCCATTGCTTTGTCATGTTCCGCAACGAGGAGACGAATTACGACGCCGTGAACCGGACGCTGGAGCGCGTTCGGGCGGCAGGGCTGACGGTGGATGATGCCGGCAACGGCTTCCTCTACAAGCACCCGTCCATTCAGCTGGGTCTGCCCGACCGGGATGAATGGATTGCCAAGTATAACGATTTGAACCGCTGGCTGGGCAACGCCGGGGTGAAGGTCGGCTATGCGACATGGGATACGGGGCGCGTCAGCACGTCGTGGTGGAAAGCGGGCGAACATACCCACGGGGCAGTGGGCCGCATTGTGGACATGAACGAGATTTATGCCCGCAAGCCCGCCTTTGGTCAGGAATACGACTACGACACCATGTGGAACAACTTCGAGTATTTCCTGCGTGCCGCGCTGCCGGTGTGCAAGGAAGTCGGCATGAAGCTGGCACTCCATCCCTGCGACCCGCCCGTGCGATTCTATGAAGGCTGCGCGAGCATCATCATCAGCGGCGACGACTACCGCAAGGCGCTGCGCCGTGCCGATGAAATTCAGCAGGAGCTGGGGCTGGGGACGGACGAACATTATCTGGGCATCAAGTTCTGCTGCGGCAGCGGCTGGAAGGCGGCGAAAAGTTTGGCAACGTCCTGACGGATTTGGCGGACTTTGTGCAGCAGAAGCGTGTTCACATCGTCCACTTCCGCAACGTTTCTTCTCCACTTCCCTACTTTGAGGAGACGCTGCTGGAGGACGGATACATGGACATGTACAAAATCATGGATGTGCTGGTGAAGAACGGCTACGACGGGACGATTTATGTCGATCACGTCCTGCGCTACGACGAGCAGACCGGCGGCGAAAAGACCTCCTTTGCCTATGCAACGGGCTACATGAAGGGCTTGATGGCGGCGGCGTATCATCAGCAGAAATAAAGGTCAGCCGAAAAACAGGGGGAACCGTATGAGCTTGCACGAGTACCCGAAAAAACCGGGAATCAGCCGCTTTGTCGCGCCGTGGGATACCAGCGGCTGGTATTTCATGGCGGAGCATTTCGCGCCGGGATGCCGGATTTACAGCAATGCTGACATCACCGTGACCGAATGCCCCGAAATTCTCATGGGCTGCGACTACATCGTGACATACGATTCCGCGACGGACGGCTTCGATGACAAGCAGGAAGTGGATTTCTTCATCGAGCAGACCGGCGAGGTATACGCGGCGCTGGACGCGGACGCCCCTGCGGATTTTCCGACGGGCTTTGGACGCACGGATTTGGTCGTCAGGACGGACGCAGGCGATACTTATCGCCTGTTCATGCGCCCATACGCACGCGGCGCGCATGTCCATTTGGACGCTTTCTCCAGCCCCGGACGGCACTTCTTCGTGGTCTTTCGCCCGACGGAAACAGAAACGGAAAAGCCGCTGCCCGAAGCAAAGCGCTTCTCCGTGGCGGAACGGCACGAGACGCGCGAAACATGCTGGTTTGTGCATGACTGCTTTGCACAGGCGAATCTGTCCGGTTATGACTGCCGCGGCGACGTGCGGGTTTGCGCGGAAGCGGACAACCCCAAGCGGCACTATCTCCGCCTGCAAAGCGGCGCGGGGATTTCATGCGCCTGCGAAACAAGCGGACAGGATGAATTGTCGATGGCGCTGGATGTTCCCGCAGGCACGGCGGCGCTCAACTTTGCGGGTCTAACCGTGCAGCTGGGCGGCGCACAGGCAAGCATCAACGGGCAGAACGTGCCGGATATTGCGGACAGCCGCTATGTGGTGGCGTTCAAGCGCTTCCATGCGCCGCAGCGCTGCGAGGTGTGGCTGAACAATCGCCCAGCGATGATGTGCGCGTGCGACGCGGCAGCGAAAACGCCGTTCACACTGACAGCATCGGAAGCGGGTGAAATCCGCCTGAACCGCGTGGACTGGAAAGACCAGACGGATGTGCCGATACTGGCGGAAACCTTCGCGTCGATGCCGATGAATTGCCGTTTGCTGACGGAGGCGCAGGGGAACATCCTGCAGCAGCGCGGCATTGGCAGCTTCCTGCGCGTGACGGGCAGCGGCGCGGTGACGTTCCCGGCGATTCGGCGGGAAGCAATGGTGGAAATCACCTGCCGTGCAAGTGGTGAAGAATCCACCGTGTTCCCGGAAGTTCGGGATGCGGACGGGCACACAATCATGAAGGCGGCGCTCTTTGCAAACAGCCTGTTCCTCTCCGACGGTGAGGAATGGCGGCGAATCTGCGGCGGATATGCCCCGTGGCAGTATTTCCCCGGCGGAAACTGGTATCGCATGACGATTTCGCTGGATTTTGCGTCGCACACGTTTGATGTGAATGTGGATGGCGCGCTTCGGGCGAAAGGATTCCGGATGGCGTTTGACGCGGAGAACGCGGCGCAGGTGCTGCTGACGGCTGCGGACGGCGCGGCGGACTGGTGCGGATTGCGCGTGTGGGATGCCTCGAACCTGAGCCGGAACATGCTGCCGCCGGGCGAGAAATTCAATGTGCGCGACTACGGCGCGAAGGGTGACGGAAGTACGCTGGACACGCTGGCGATTCAGCAGGCGCTGGATGCGGCGGAAGGCAAAGGCGGCGTGGTTGTCGTGCCGGAAGGAACGTACCTGACTAAACAGGTGCAGCTCCGCTCGGACACGATGCTCTGGCTGGACAAAAACGCGGTGCTGCTGGCATCGCAGAATTACGCAACTTATCCGCATGTCGTGCCGTGCGAAAGTCTGGTGGCTGTGCGCAACACCGGGCGGGCGCTGGTCTATGCAGAGCGTGCGCGGAACATCAGCATTTCCGGCGGAGGCGAATTGAACGCGAACGGCCGCTGCCGCTTCAAGGTCAACGACCCGAAGGGCATCAACAAGCTGTACACGTCGCGCCCGGATAACCTCTATATGGCTTGCTGCGAGGATATCCGCGTGTCCGACGTGCGGTTCACCAGCGCCGCCTACTGGACGCTTGTTCCGCTCTCCAGCCGCTTTGTGACGCTGGAGCACCTGATGCTGGACTGCATGAACACCCCCAACCGCGACGGCATTGACCCTGTGGACTGCCACGACCTGAGCGTGCGGCACTGCTGCATTATGGCGGGCGACGACGGCTTCTGCCTGAAAACGGCGGACAGAATGGGCTGCCGGAACATCTTTGCGGAGGACTTGGTCATCCAGTCGCTGGCGAGTGCCATCAAAATTGGCACGGATTCTTACGCGAAGGTGGAGAACGTCACGGTGCGGCGCTGTATCCTCAAAAATGTCAACCGATGCGGCATTGCGGTGGAAACCGTCGACGGCGCGGCGATTCGCAATTGCACTTTCGAAGACATTGACATGACGGACTGCGGCGGCCCGATGTATATGACTATCGGACACAGAAACCGCAAAGCGCCGCAGCTTCCGGTGCGAGTGGGGTCGATGGCGCACATCGCATTCCGGCGCATCGGCTATCGCGCGCCGTATCTGTTCAGCCGCTGCAAAACGGTCTATGAGAGCCTGTTCATCGGCGACAGCGCGGAGAACAAAATTCGCGATGTGCTGGTGGCGGACTGCGATTTGCTGCTGCCGGGCGGATGCAGGCACGGCGTGGATGCGCCGCAGCCCATCGGGGAGAAGTACCCGGAGTACGACCGGCATGGGCTGTCCTCCGGGGCGGCGTTCACACTTCGCTTCTGCGAGGATGTGCGCTTTGAGAACAATGTCATTCAGACGGAAAGGCCGGATGTGCGTCCGCTGGTGATGATTCACGATTGCTGAAAGGAGCGGTTTTATGGCATTCAAGCCTCATGGCATCGTTGTGCCGATTGTAACGCCTGTCACGCAGGATGGCAAGTTCAACGAGAAGGCGTATCGCGATTTGATTGAGTATCTGGCAAGCAGCGGGATTCACGGCGTGTTCCCCTTCGGGACGACGGGCGAGTTCTATGCGCATGACATGGGTTTCTACCGCGAGGTGCTGGCGGTGACGAAGGACGCGGTGCGCGGGCGCATGGACATCTACGCCGGGGCGAACAATATCACCACGCGCGGCGCGGTGGAAATCGCCAAGGCGGTGGAGCAGGTTGGCGGCATTGATGCGCTGAGCGTCTTGACCCCCATGTTCGTCAGCCAGACGCAGTACGAAGTGTCCGAATACTACCGCGAAATCGCCTCCGAGACGAATCTGCCGATTATCATCTACAACAACCGCCCCAAGACAAACGTCACCGTTGAACCGGCAACCGTTGCCAAGCTGGCGGAAATCGACAACATCATCGGCGTGAAGGATTCCACGGGCGACATGACGAATACGGAAGAATATCTCCGCCTGACGCGCGGGATGGACAACTTCCACGTCATGATGGGACGCGACACGCTGATTTACGCCGCGCTGTGCTACGGGGCATCGGGTGCGATTGCATCCTGCGCCAACGTTGCGCCGAAGATTGCGGTGGATATCTACGAGAAGTTCCGCGCGGGTGATGCGGCGGGCGCGCTGGATGCGCAGTTCCGCTTCTCCGCCCTGCGAATCGCAACCAACATGGGCACGTTCCCCGTCGTGCTGAAGGAAGCGCTCAAGCTCATCGGGCACGACTGCGGCGACTGCGTGAAGCCCATTCAGCCGCTGAACGACGAACAGCGCGCGCGGCTGAAGAAAGTCCTTGTAGACATGGGGCTGCTGTAAATTGCTTTCCCGCCTGATTCAAACAGGCTGAAAGATAGAATTGCGTAATTAAGGAGGATTTTTGATATGAAGATTGCATTCATTGGTCTGGGCATCATGGGCAAGCCGATGGCGAAGAACCTCATCAAGGCGGGTCATGAGCTGTTTGTGTTTGACCGCAATCCGGCGGCGAACGAGGAAATGAAGGCGGCGGGCGCGAATATCTGCGCTTCTTCTGCTGACACGGTGAAGAACGTTGATTTGGTCATCACCATGCTGCCGAACAGCCCGCAGGTGAAGTCCGTCATGCTGGAAGAGGACAAGCTGGCGGATGCAATGCCCAAGACGGCTGTGTTCATTGACTGCTCGTCCATCAACCCGGTTGCGTCCCGCGAAATCGCGGCGGAGCTGGAAAAGCGCGGCATTGACATGCTGGATGCGCCTGTGTCCGGCGGTCAGCCCAAGGCGATTGACGGCACGCTGTCCTTCATGGTCGGCGGCAAGGAAGAGGTGTTCAACCGCTTCAAGCCCGTTCTGGCGAGCATGGGCTCGTCCGTGGTGCTGTGCGGCGGCATCGGCGCGGGCAACGTGACCAAGCTGTGCAACCAGACCATCGTGGCGGTCAACATCGCAGTGCTGGCGGAAGCAATGCAGATGGGTCAGATGTGCGGCGTTGAGCCCCAGAAGATTTTCGAGGCGATTCGCGGCGGCCTGGCTGGTTCTACCGTCATGAATGCGAAAGCGCCGATGATGATGGATCAGAACTTCGAGCCCGGCTTCCGCATTGATCTGCACATCAAGGACTTGAAGAACGTCGTTGATGCGGCGAGTGCGGTGGATGCCCCGATTCCGCTGACGCAGGCGGTGCTGGAGATGATGAAGGTGCTGCACAAGGACGGCTGCGGCGCCTGCGACCATAGCGCGCTGCTGAAGTATTACCAGAAGCTGACCGGCGAAGTGCTGCATCACTGATTCGCTGATAGATTCATTTTCGGCAGGCAGGAAAGATTGCTCCTGCCTGCCGTTTGTGGTATGATGAACCCGATGGAAGAAAGGAGAATCCGCTGATGAAAATGCTCTTTGCGTCCGATTCATTCAAGGGGTCGCTGACGGCGGTGGAAATCTGCGATTTGCTGCAAGAAGCCGCGGCTGACATTTTCCCGGATACGGAAACGGTGTCGCTGCCCATTGCCGACGGCGGCGAAGGCACGGTGGATGCGCTGCTTTGCGCAATGGGCGGAAAACGGATGACGACGCGTGTGACCGGCCCGCTGCTCATGCCCGTGGATGCGCAGTGGGGCTTGCTGGGCGACGGACAGACGGCGGTGCTTGAAATGGCGCAGGCGAGCGGCTTGCCATATGTGCCGGCGGCGCAGCGCGACCCGCGAAAAACAACCAGTTACGGCACGGGCGAGCTGATAGCGGAAGCAGTTCGGTGCGGCGCAAAGTCGCTGCTGATTGGCATTGGCGGAAGCGCAACGAATGACGGCGGGCTGGGGATGCTAAGCGCCTTGGGCGCGGTGTTCACAGATTGGCAGGGAAAGCCGGTTCCCCTAACAGGCGGGGCGCTGGCGGATGTCTGCCATGCGGATTTTTCCGGGCTGATGCCGGAACTTGCGGATTGCCGCATCACCGTGCTGTGCGACGTGACGAACCCGCTGCTGGGTGCGACGGGCGCGACATACACCTACGGCCCGCAGAAGGGCGCAACGCCGGAAATCTGCGCGGAACTGGAAGCGGGCATGAAACACTATGCGCAGGTCGTCGAAAACACCATTGGACACGGTATCGCGGATTTCCCCGGCGCGGGTGCGGCGGGTGGATTGGGCGCGGCGCTGGGCGGCGTGCTGAAGGCGACGCTGAAAAGCGGCATAGACGCGGTGCTGGAGACGGTTCGCTTTGACGAGCAGCTCAGACAGGCGGATTTGGTTGTGACGGGCGAGGGCAGAATAGACGGACAGAGCGTGCAGTTCGGCAAAGTGCCGATTGGCGTGGCACGGCGGTGCGCGAAGGCGAATGTGCCGGTGCTGTGCATTTGCGGCGGTATCGGCGCGGGCGCGGAAGGGCTGTTCGACGTTTGCGAAAGCACGATTCAGACGACGGTATCAAAACCCATGGCGCTGTCAGAAGCGATTGAAAACGCGCGGACGCTGTATCTGGATGCCGCCAAGCGCCTTTTCCGCGCTGTGCGCATCGGGCAGAAGCTGCACGTTTGACAGGTATTGACGCGCGTGATACAATAACAGCATCAAGCTCAATCAAGGGGAGAAAACGCCATGTTGAAGCTGCTGGTTGTCACGCCGAACCCTACGGTGTATGACGCAACCGTCCGCATTGTGCAGACGACGAAGTTCGATGCCGAGGTCATCCAGACCACGTCGCGGCAGGTGGTGGAGGACGTATCCAAAGCCATGGAGGGCTGCACAGGCATTGTCGTTGCGCGCGGCAATCAGGCGCAGCTGCTCAAAAAGCATGTGGAGTACCCCGTGTCGGAGATCACCTTTTCCGGGCAGGAAATGGCGGGCTTTGTCAAACAGGCGTGCGATTTGATACCGCATAAGCATCCGAAAATCGCCTTCGTCGGCTTCCGGCATATGTATTCCGACGTGGAGAACATCGGTGCGCTGGCGAACGCGGATGTGAGGGTGTATTATGCGGGCAGCTCGGACATGGTCGCGCAGGTGACGCGGAATGCCATCCAGGACGGCGCGGAAGCCATCATCGGCAGCGAAAACGCCTGCAACTATGCCGCGGCGCAGGGGATTACGACGGTGTTCGTCGACAGCTCGGACGAGTGCATCCGCGATGCGCTCCGCCGGGCACGGCTGGCAATGGATGCCATCAAAGTGGAGCAGCGCAGGACGGCGGAGTTCTCCTCCCTGCTGAACTACTCCTTTGATGCCATTTTGAAGCTGAATCCCGACGGCGTGATTGAAATTGCAAACACGGTGGCGGAAAACGCGTTCCACTGCACACAGGCACAGCTGGTCGGCAAGCGCTTCACGGAACTGCCGGGCCTGACGCTGAGCAGTGCTGTGTTCGAGTCGCTCAAGGAGCGGAAAAACCTGTATTCGCACGTCGTGATGATACAGAAGGAGCGGTATCTGCTCAATATCGCCTGCATTGATGTCAGCGGGCAGAACTTCGGCACAATTCTGTCGCTGTATGCGTTCGGCTCGGTGGATGACATGCAGGAGAGCATCCGCAAAGACCATGTGCAGCAGAGCGACGCCGCAACGCGAAAATTCGGCAAGTTCATCTCCCACGCGCCGAAAATGCGCCTTGCGCTGGAAAACGCCGCGATGTACGCGCAGTATGAGCTGCCGCTGCTGATTTGCGGTGAACCCGGCACGGAAAAAACGCGTCTGGCGGAGTGCATCCACAACGAGAGTCTGCGGCGCGACAAGCAGTTCATTCAGGCGGATGTGAGCACCCTGCCAATTGCGAATCAAACCGAGCTGCTTTTTGGGCGCGCGACGAGCAACGGGCTTGTATACAATGCGCACAAGGGAACGCTGTACCTGCGGCATGTGGATTTGCTCACGCCCGAAAGCCAGCATCAGCTGCTGAACGTTATCCGCTATGAGCAGTACTACGCGCCGGGGCAGTCCAAGCCGATTTGGGCGTCTATTCGTGTGATTTGCTCAACGAACCGGGATTTGCTGGCCATGGCGAAGGCAGGCGAATTTCTGCTGCCGCTGGCGGACAAACTGAACGACTACCGCATTGATTTGCCGCCCCTGCGCGAATGTCAGCAGGATTTCGCCCAGCTGGTGGAGGAAAACATTGTCTTTGCGCGTGTGCACACGCGGAAACAGGCGACCTTCACGCCCGATGCGCTGAAGCTGCTGATGAGCTACTCGTGGCCGAGCAATCAGCGGGAAATGTCGATTTTCTTCGAGAAGGCGTTTCTGCTGACGCGCACCAACCGCATGGACGCGGATTTTGTGCAGCAGCTGCTGTACCCGGAGCGCACGGGCAGCGCACCGCAGCAGCAAGTATTGGTCATCAGCAGCGACGAGGAGCGGGAACTGCGCTGTGCCCTCAGTGAGCATCCGAACGACCGGGACGCGGTGCTGAAGCAGCTGGGCATCAGCCGTGCGACGCTGTATCGGCGGATGAAGAAGTACGGGCTGCAGCAGGAAAAATAAAGCTGTTTTGGATTCTCCTGCGCCGTCTGTCTGCACCGCTTCCGCACAGGCGTCTGGTCGTTCCGTTTGGCGCAGCACTTTTGTCGCTGACGAACTTCACGTCAGCGGCAGTTTTTTATTCAGCAGGGCGGCTTTAGGCGGCTTTACATCCGCTGCACAGTTTGTTATAATAGAATAACCAAACAATCGGAGGGCAGCCTATGACCATCGCCATTGTGGATGATGAATTGGAGACGCGCCAGTATATGCAGGGCTTGGTGGCGCAGTATCTGGCGGAAACGGGACGCATGGCGCAGCTGGTGTTCTACCCGGATGGGGCGTCGTTTCTCGTCGGGTGCGAGCATCCGGACATTGTGCTGATGGACATTGACATGCCGGGCATGGACGGCCTTTCGACGGCGGAGCAGCTGCGGCGGAGTCACCCGGACGCTATCCTGATTTTCACCACGCGTCTCAGCCAGTGCGCCATCCGCGGCTATGAGGTGGACGCCATCGGCTTTCTGGTCAAGCCGGTGACGCTGCCGGGGCTGACCGTGAAGCTGAACAAGGCGTTCAAGCGGGTGGAGTACCGGCAGCCGAAAATCTGCCTGAAAACGAAAGACAGCATCCTGTTCTTGGGAAAAAACGAAATTTACTATGCCGAGGGCAGCAATCACCATGTCATTTATCATACGGCGCAGGGCGAATTCCCCGTCCGCTCGTCCTTGCAGGAGGCGGAGGAACAGTTGGGCGCGGAATTCAGCCGAAGCTCGCATTCCTATATCGTCAATCTGGGCTTCGTGACGATGGTCGGAAAGAACGATGTGACGGTTCACGGCGAGGCGATTCCGCTGTCGCGCGCGATGCGCAGGGACTTTCTGAATGCGGTCAACCGCTATTACGGCGTGAGGTGACGAAGATGCTGACGAACTTGGCGAATTATCTGAACAATGATTTTCCATTCCATATGTTCTTCGCGGTGCAGATTCTGCTGGCGGAGGGGCTGTTCGTTGTGCGGATGAAGTCGCGGCTGCGCCCGCTGAAAATTGTGCTGCCGGTGGTGCTGTGCTACTTGGTGCTGGCATGGTTTCATCCGCTGCTGGGGCATCGTTTTGCGCGTGTGGCAGCGATTTTTGTCGAATCGCTGCTGGTGCTGTGCCTGACGATGGACATTCCGACGACGAATGCGCTTTGTATCGGCATTTCCTCCTATGCGATTCAGAATCTGGCGTTCAAGGTTGGCGGACTGGCAACATGCTGGATGGCCAAGCCGCGTGATCCGCTGTTCTATCTGCTCTCCGGCGCATCGTTTGTGGTGGTGTACGCCGTGTGCTACCTGATGTTCGTGCGGCGCTTTCCGGAGAACGGCGATTTGAAGCTTGGCAACTGGAAGGTGCTGTTCCTGACGCTGGTGACGCTGCTGACGGTGTTCGTGCGTTCTGTGTCGCTGCCGACGGATATTTCGCTGCTTGACCGCCTGTTTTCGATTCTCTCGGTCATTATGGTGATGGTGCTGATTTACCAGTGCATGTACGCCGACGAGATGCGCCGCGAGAAGGAAATCATCGAGAGTCTGCTGGCGCGGGAGGAATCCAGGCATCAGCTGCTGGGCAAGACGATTGACAGCATCAACATGAAGTGCCACGACCTGCGCTACCACATCGACACCTACCGCCGGGCACAGCAGCTGGATGAACACGCGGCGTTTTTTGACGAGGTGGAGCAGGAGATTCAGCGCTATGAGTACACGTTCCACACGGGCAATGCGGCGCTGGATTCGGTGCTGTCTGAAAAGAGCCTGTATTGCAGCGCAAATCACATTCTGCTGACGACGATGCTGGATGTATCGCTGCTCGCGCCCATTGAAAAGTCCGATATCTATTCCATCTTCGGCAATGCGCTGGACAACGCGATTCAGGCGGTGATGGCGGAAGCGCCCGAAAACCGCAGCGTCAATATCCGCGTCAGCGACGTGGTGGGCATGACGCAGATTGTCTTCGAGAATTTTTGCAGCAAGCCGCCGGAAATGCACGAGGGACTGCCGAAGACGGAGAAGGACACACAGTACCACGGCTTCGGACTGCGCTCCATCCGCTATATCATCGAGAAGTACGACGGGCATATGAGCATCGACACGAAAGACCAGATGTTCACCCTCTCGCTTCTGCTGCCGCGTCCGCAGCAGTCCGCATGACGATTTACGCACAAAAAGAAACCAGTTTCGACACGAATGCGTTTCGTGTCGTTTTTTGTGATAGAATCAGTACATCAAAGGGGGCGCTGCGCCCTCATAGAAAGGGAAAGGTGTCCATGAAACGCACAAAACTCTTGGCACTCTTGACATCCATCTCCTGTATTCTCCTGACGATTGTTCTGGTGGGCAGTTACTTCACGGCTGCTTACGCCATGATGATCAACAAGGAACTGGGCATCGTGACCACGAGCGTGGTGACGGATGACCCCAGCAAAAACGCTACCTATTATGCCTCCAGTTTCCTGAAGGAAGACGGCACGCGTGACGATGATGCGCTGACCGCGTGGCAGAAGGCGCTGTGTGAGCAGATTCAGGGCGAAGGCTCTGTGCTGCTGACGAACAACGGCGCGCTGCCGATGGAAAAAGGACTGGGCGTGACCGTTTTCGGCCGCGGCGCAGTTGATACCATCTATGGCGGCACGGGTTCTGGTCAGGTTGATACCAGCAAGGCGGCGACAATGACCAGCGCGCTCACGGCGGCGGGTCTGAACGTCAACACCGCGATGATGGACTGGTACAGCGCGCAGATTGCGCAGATGAAGGAAGACAAGACCAACCGCTCCACGCCCGGCATGTTCACCGAATATGCGGACGTTCCGGCGGCGACCCGCATTGCCGAGGTTTCGGCGGACGCGGTGGCATCTTCCGGCGTGAATCTGGACGGCTACAAGGATGCGGCGATTGTCGTTATCGGACGCTCCGGCGGCGAAGGCGCTGACCTGTACACCGGCGAATTCACCGACGGTACGTCGTACTTTGAATTGCAGGATTCCGAGCGCGAGCTGCTCAAGTATGTGGCTTCGCAGGGCTTCAGCAAGACGATTGTGCTGATTAACTCCTCCAACGCCATGGCGATGGACTGGGTGAACAATCCGGAATACGGCGTGGATGCGTGCCTGTGGATCGGCGGCCCCGGTCAGTACGGCCTGAACGCGGTGGCGCAGATTCTGGTGGGCGACGTGAACCCCTCTGGCCGACTGGTGGACACCTACTCCGTGTCCTCCCTGTCCTCCGCGGCGATTCAGAACTTCGGCTCCTATGTCTACACCAATGCGGATGAAGAGACGGGCACGGTCGGCGGCGTGACGATTGACGGCGTGCCGGGCGACAAGACGAAGGTGCGCTATGCGATTCACTATCTGGTGGAATCCGAAGGCATCTATGTCGGCTACAAGTACTACGAAACGCGCTATGAAGATGCGGTCATGGAGCAGGGCAACGCGTCCGGCAATGCGGGCATCTTCGCGTCCAAGGGCGACAGCTGGGTGTACGGCGAGGAAGTCGCGTATCCCTTCGGCTATGGCATGTCTTACACCACGTTTGAACAGGCGCTGGAAAGCGTGACCTACGACGCGGCAACCGACAGCTTCACCGTGCTGGTGAAGGTGACGAACACGGGCAACGTCGCGGGCAAGGAAGTCGTGCAGGTCTACGGTCAGCAGCCGTACACCGAATTCGACCGCGCGAACGCGATTGAGAAGGCGTCTGTGCAGCTCGTCGGCTTCGGCAAGACGAATGTCCTCCAGCCCGGCGAATCCGAGACCGTCTCTGTGACGGTTGACCGCAAGGAATTGACGGTTTACGACGAACATGTCAACAAAACCTACATTCTCGAAGCAGGTGACTACTACCTGAGCGTTGGTCTGGATGCACACGACGCGGTGAACAACATCCTCGCGGCGAAGGGCTATGCCCCCATCGCACAGGAAACGCCGGCTGCGGAAGGCGCAGAAGAGGCGGAAACCGCAACGCTGACCGCGAACGGCGCGGCGGCGATGGATGCCCCTGGCGACGCGGCAAAGGTCTATAAGTTCACGGTCGACAGCGACGACAATGCGACGTACAGCGTGTCCGGCACGGGCTACAAGATTACCAACCAGTTTGGTGATGCGGATCTGAACAGCTACGGCGAGAAGCTCGTGACGTACCTGTCCCGCAGCGACTGGCAGGGCACTTGGCCGGTTTCTTATGCCAGCCTGACGGCGAACGATGCCATCATCAACGGTCTGCAATTCAACTACACGGCGGAAGCGCCCGACGAGACGGTCATTACGGGTTCAACCGCGACGAACTACACCTTGGCGAACCTGATTGGCAAGGACTACGACGACCCGATGTGGGTGGATCTGCTCAATCAGCTGACGCTGACGGATTTGGCGGAACTGGTTGGCCACTCCGGCTACGGCACGCGGGCAATCGACTCCATCGGTCTGCCCGCGACGGTGGCAGCGGACGGCCCGCAGGGCATCAAGGCGACGTATGCCGGCAACAACTCCACGGTGGCGTATACCTCCGAACCGGTCATGGCGGCGACGTTCAACACGGAAATCCTCTACAATGTCGGTCTGTCGATGGGCGAAGATGCGCTGCGCTCCGACAACCGCGTGGTTGGCTGGTACGGCCCGGCGATGAACATCCACCGTACGCCTTACTCCGGCCGCAACTTCGAGTATTACTCCGAGGACGGCTTCCTGTCCGGCAAGATGGCGGCGCAGGAAGTGGCAGCGGCTCGCTCGAAGGGTCTGGTCGTCTACATCAAGCACTTCGCGCTCAATGACTTTGAGACGTACCGCCAGTCGGTCGCAACCTTCGCGACGGAACAGGCGATTCGTGAAATCTACCTGAAGGGCTTCCAGTACGCGGTGGAAGAGGGCGGTGCGAACGCTGCCATGACCTCCTTCAACCGTATCGGCACGCGCTGGGCAGGTGCGCACAGCGGACTTTGCAACGAAGTTCTGCGCAAGGAATGGGGCTTCGTCGGCGTGACGCTGACGGACGCTGTCATGGCGAACCGCAACTGGATGGACGTTTCCATCGGTCTGGAAGCGGGCAATGACACTTGGCTGTCCTCCGGCGACTGGCTGGTGTCGAAGATTGAAGGCTGGGCGGCGGAAGACGGCAAGCTGCTGAACAACCTCCGCACTTCGGCGAAGAACTTCCTCTATACCTACGCGAACTCTGCCGCTATGAACGGCATGAACGAAACCAGCCACGTTGTCCACACGACGTCTTGGGTCGAGACGGACATGCTGATTGCGCGCATTGTGCTGATTGTGCTGACAGCGCTCTTCGGTCTCGCGATGCTGGTGTCCTACTTCATGGACGTCAAGAAGAAGGCGGCACCCGCTGCCCGCAAGACGGTTTCGATTGTCGCGGCGGTGATTGCGGTGCTGGCGGCTATCTTCTACATCATCATTGACACGGCTGCGACCACGAAGATGAACTTCGACGCGGTTGTGCTGCTGCTGCTCCTCGTCTCGGCGGTGTGCTACCTCGTCGCGGGCGTGAAGAAGATTGGTCTGCTGGCGGCGGCTGGTCTGGCGTGCACACTGGTTGCGTGGTTCCGTTATCTGGTGACGGAAATCAACTTCCGCATGGATGACCTCGTGCTGATTTTCGGCGGCACGTCCACCATCGGTGCGCTGGGCGTTCCGTTCATCCTCTCCTTCATCCTGATGCTGCTCGCCGCAATTTCGGGTGCTGTCCTGATGACGGGCGCGATGGGGTCGGAAAAGAAGTAATACTATTTCCAAATTCACCCGCGCCATCTGCTTGCGCCGCGAATTCTCATTTGGGAATAGTATAAGCCAGTCAAAAAACGTCCGCGCAGGGGAGTGAACGCTTCCCTGCGCGGACATGAAGACACTGCTGGGGAATGTGATATGCTCCCTCTATGAGAGACAGTAAAAAACCAAACTGTCAATCATGGAGGGAGCATTTTATGGGATATCAGCAAAAGGCAAATTCGGAAAGAAAAGCATGCGTGACGCAGCAGCAGAGGCAGGCGTAAGTCAGGAAACATTTCGGCGGTGGATCGTGCAGTATGAAGCAGATGGGGCAGCGGCGAGAGTCTCTGCATGATGGGGCAATTTCATACGGGATAATAAAACAGGGGGACAAGCCGCATTTCAGGCTTGCCCCCATTGCTTTGCTTACAGCAGCTGAATATTTGCCTTCCTGCACGCGTCCTGCACGTCCTGCGGCCATAGGCTCGCCTGCACCTCGCCCACATGCGCCTTGCGCAGCAGGTAGACGCACATGCGGCTCTGCCCGATGCCGCCGCCCATCGTCTGGGGCAGCTCGCCGTTGAGCAGTGCCTTTTGGAATGGCAGCTCCGCGCGCTCCTCGCAGCCGCGAATCGCCAGCTGACGGCGCAGCGCGTCCGGGTCAACGCGGATGCCCATGCTCGACACTTCCAGCGCAATGTCCAGCAGCGGGTCGTAGAGCAGAATGTCACCGTTGAGTGACCAGTCGTCGTAGTCCGGGGCGCGGCCATCGTGCATCTGTCCGGAACGCAGCGCACCGCCGATGCCCGTCAGGAACACCGCGCCGTATTCGCGTACCGCCCGGTATTCGCGTTCCTTCGGCGGCAGGTCGGGATACAAATCCTCCAATTCCTGCGACGAGACGAACGTGATGTCGTCGGGTAGTTCGGGCTTGATGTGCGGATAGTGCGCGCAGACGAAGCCCTCCGTCTTGCGCAGGGTGAGGTAAATCGCGCGGACGGTCGCTTGCAGCGTCTCCATCGTGCGCTGCTTAGGGGTGATGATTTTCTCCCAGTCCCACTGGTCGACGAAAATCGAGTGGATGTTGTCGGTCGTTTCGTCGCGGCGGATGGCGTTCATGTCCGTGTACAGCCCTTCACCGGGCTGGAAACCGTACGTTTTGAGCGCCTGACGCTTCCATTTCGCCAGCGAATGGACGATTTCCGCCGTTTCGCCGGTTTCAAGAACGTCAAAGGATACCGGTCGTTCGACGCCGTTCAGGTTGTCGTTCAGACCGCTGCCGGGCGTGACCATAATCGGCGCGGACACACGGGTCAGGTTCAGCGCGCGGGCTAACTCCGTCTCGAAAAAATCCTTGACCAGTTTGATGGCGATTTCCGTATCCCGCAGGTTCAGCACGGGATTGTAATTCTTGGGGATAATCAGGTGCATAACGCCTTTCCTCCTTGCCGCAGCATAATTGCTAACAGTATAGCACAAAATTCGGCTGAAGCGAACCATTCTGCGCGTAAAAACACCGAAAAAGCAAAGACCGAAACCCTTGACAACGCCCGCAAAAAGCATTATACTGACCTTGTCCCGCAATGAAGGGGAACGCTGGAAGTTCCGTCTGTTCCAGAGAGCCGCGTGCTGGTGGAAGCGCGGTCAGACGCCTGTCAGCCGCTCGCCCCGGATTTATAATGCTATCCCCGGGAGTTCCCTGACAAAACATCC
>OBKK01000218.1_pt1 | contig 25415 bp, 19 predicted proteins | sample 1503221 | NCBI WGS metagenome assembly OBKK01 (sample SAMN02044683, study PRJEB22538) | human gut metagenome | reverse complement strand
GGACGACCTCAAAAAGAAACTGAAGTCGAATGACCCGGAGATTGACCGCAAGCTGCGCGATTATATGTGCAGCCACTACTACGACATCCGGACGTTCGGCGCGGTGATGACGACGTTTGTCAAGGCATCGCTGAACTGCGGTCAGGTGCGCGGGCCGGTGCAGCTGGGCTTTGCCCGCAGCGTTGACCCCATTGTGCCGCAGGAAGTGACCATCACCCGCGTCGCCATCACGACGGAAAAGGACGCGGAGAAGAAGGGCACCGAAATGGGGCGCAAATACATCGTCCCCTACGGGCTGTACCGCGCGGAAGGGTTCGTATCCGCAAATCTGGCGCGCAAGACCACGGGCTTCAGCGAAGAAGACCTCTCCCTGCTGTGGGATGCCATCCTCAACATGTTTGAAAACGACCACTCCGCCGCGCGCGGCATGATGGCGGTGCGCAAGCTCATCATCTTCCGCCACGAGAAGGAACTGGGCAATGCCCCCGCGTGGAAGCTGTTCGAGCGTGTACATGTAGCGCGCAAGGCGGATGTGACGGTTCCGCGCAGCTTTGCGGACTACGAATGGACGGTGGATGACGCGAATCTGCCGGACGGCGTCACCTGCGAAGTGAAGGGGTGACGCAGCAGGACGCGACCCTCTCCGCCTTGCAGCATTACGCATACTGCCGCCGCCAATGGGGATTGATTTTTCTGGAGCAGCAGTGGGCAGAAAATGCACACACGGCGGAGGGGCAAGTGTTCCACCAAACGGCGCATCACGGCCCGGAAGCGGAATTGCGCGGCGATACGCTGATTCTGCGCGGACTGCGGCTGGAATCCGCCCGCCTGCACCTGCACGGCGTCAGCGACGTGGTGGAGTTCCACCGCAGTCCCGACGGTGTTGCGCTGCACGGACGCGAAGGGCTGTGGCTGCCATACCCGGTAGAATACAAAAAAGGGTCAGACAAAACGCAGGATGCCGACGAGGTGCAGCTGTGCGCACAGGCGCTCTGCTTGGAGGAGATGCTCTGCTGCGCCATCCCGGAGGGCAGCTTGTTTTATGGCGAGTCCCGCCGACGGACGCGGGTTGCGCTGGATGAATCCCTCCGTGCGCGGACGTTGTCGCTTCTGGCGGAACTGCTGGAGAATCAGGCGCGCGGACATACGCCATCCGTTCGGGCGCACAAGGGCTGCAATGCCTGCTCGCTCAAGGATGTATGCGTTCCGCGGCTCAGCCGAACTGGCAGCGTCCGCGCCTACATGCACGCCCGTATTGCGGAGGATTCGCCATGAGAAAGATGCTGAATACGCTGTTCGTGACGACGGAAGACGCCTACTTGTCGCTGGAAAACGAGAATATCGTCGTACATGTGGGCGAGGAAAAGCGCGCGCAGTATCCCCTGCTGATGCTGGAGGGCATTCTGACTTTCTCCTACAAAGGCGCAAGTCCAGCACTCATGGGTGCTTGCGCAGAGCGCGGTATTGGGCTGACGTTTCTGACGCCGCGCGGGCGATTTTTAGCGCGCGTCTGCGGCAGCGAGCGCGGCAATGTTCTGCTGCGCCGCGAGCAGTATCGGCGCGCCGACAGCCTATCCGCCAGCTGCCTGATTGCACGGAATTTCATCTTCGGCAAGGTATACAATCAGCGCTGGGTGCTGGAGCGTACCATCCGTGACCACGCCTTGCGCGTGAATGTGCAGGCACTCAAGGATGTTTCCGCCGCGTTAGATGCCAAGCTGCCGCAAATTGAATCAGCGGTTGATTTAGATGTGCTGCGCGGGCTGGAAGGCGACGCATCCGCCGATTATTTTTCGGTATTCGACGAAATGATACTGACTCAAAAGGCGGATTTCTTGCTGAACGGCCGCAATCGCCGCCCGCCGCAGGACAACATGAACGCCCTGCTCTCCTTCGCCTATGTGCTGCTCTCCAACGACTGCGCTGCCGCGCTGGAAAGCGTAGGGCTGGATGCCTACGTCGGCTTCATGCACCGCGACCGTCCGGGGCGCACGTCGCTCGCCCTTGACCTGATGGAAGAACTGCGCGTCCCGATGGCAGATCGCCTCTGCATCACGCTGGTGAACAACCGTGTGCTGCAGGACAAGCACTTCGACCGGCAGGAAAGCGGCGCCGTCTTCTTGAACGATGCCGGGCGCAAGCAGTTCTTGACTGCGTGGCAAAACCGCAAACGCGAAGAAATCACCCACCCGTTCCTGAAAGAAAAAATCATGTGGGGGCTTGTTCCCTATGTACAGGCGCTGCTGCTTGCGCGCACCCTCCGCGGCGACACAGACGGTTATCCCCCATTCCTCTGGAAATAACCCGAAAGCGAGGCGTTCCCGATGCTGGTTCTAATCACCTACGATGTTTCCACCGTCGATGCAGACGGCAAACGCCGCTTGCGGCAAGTTGCCAAGCGCTGCGTCGTCCACGGTCAGCGCGTGCAGAATTCCGTATTTGAGTGCTCTTTGGATGCCGCACAGTACAAGCTGCTTCAGGCGGAACTTCGGCAGCTGATTGACCCGGAAAAGGACAGTTTGCGCTTTTACAACCTCGGCAATCACTACGAAAGCCGGATTGAGCACATTGGCGTGAAGACGAGCTACGCCCCGGAAGGGCTGCTGATGCTGTAAGGGCGCGCCGCGCGAATCGCCCGTGCGAAGCGCAAGCCTCCAGCCTTTTGCAGGGAGGTTCGCACCGGATTTTGCGGTCTTTTCGGCAAAATTACCGCATTTTCGGCTAAGCTGATTCTCAAAAGGACTGTTTTGTGGTATACTTTTTGTGCAAAGCCTATGATTCTGATCGACAGAATTGTTACTTTGCGCTGTCGCTCCCCGTGCGGGGAGCGTGGATTGAAATATAACCAATAATTATACCGTGGTCGCACTGCACCGTCGCTCCCCGTGCGGGGAGCGTGGATTGAAATACCTCCGGTTATCGTCTCCAAACGTAACGGGTTGTCGCTCCCCGTGCGGGGAGCGTGGATTGAAATACGTTCACATCGGGGTGGGCAACCACACGGCGCGGTCGCTCCCCGTGCGGGGAGCGTGGATTGAAATCCCAGCCGTTCGCCTTTTCCGCTTGTTTTCGGGGTCGCTCCCCGTGCGGGGAGCGTGGATTGAAATGATGCTTTTCTGCATGGCGGGCATGAGAATCGCTTGTCGCTCCCCGTGCGGGGAGCGTGGATTGAAATTTCGCCGCATCAACCTCTACTTGCTTATAATCGCGTCGCTCCCCGTGCGGGGAGCGTGGATTGAAATTTTGCCAATTTTGGCAAAAGGTGAAAAACAAACCTGTCGCTCCCCGTGCGGGGAGCGTGGATTGAAATAAGAACCCGTCCATTATCTTCCACAGGATTTATAAGTCGCTCCCCGTGCGGGGAGCGTGGATTGAAATTGATTTTCGAGTGATGTATAAAGGGCAGGGCGAAGGTCGCTCCCCGTGCGGGGAGCGTGGATTGAAATGTGCGTTTTCTCGATTTTGTTGGACATATTTGTCGTCGCTCCCCGTGCGGGGAGCGTGGATTGAAATTTTTTTGTCGGTGTTACAAGTCGGGATGCCCACACGTCGCTCCCCGTGCGGGGAGCGTGGATTGAAATGTTGAGGTGTCCTTCCTCTTTACACGTATATAATGTCGCTCCCCGTGCGGGGAGCGTGGATTGAAATATTTGCTGCGAACGGGTCAATTGCTAAATACGCCATGTCGCTCCCCGTGCGGGGAGCGTGGATTGAAATATAATTAGCTGACCTAACGGCTTGACGGGGAGAAGGTCGCTCCCCGTGCGGGGAGCGTGGATTGAAATTGTTAAAAACCTTGACGAACGTGTTGACACGCTGGTCGCTCCCCGTGCGGGGAGCGTGGATTGAAATAGCGGGCCGCGTTCCGATTTTTTCCAGTGCGGAGGTCGCTCCCCGTGCGGGGAGCGTGGATTGAAATATTGTTACACGCCAACTGCAATCCAGTCTACCGCGTCGCTCCCCGTGCGGGGAGCGTGGATTGAAATCAAAATGTGTTGGTAAATAACGTTACCAGAAAAGTCGCTCCCCGTGCGGGGAGCGTGGATTGAAATGCGGCATTGTGTACACCGTATCGCCGTCTTTTTTCGTCGCTCCCCGTGCGGGGAGCGTGGATTGAAATGACATTGAGACAACTCGCCTTGAAGATGATAATGTCGCTCCCCGTGCGGGGAGCGTGGATTGAAATTGCTATGCTCTCCGCTTATTACCGAAACTGGCGCGTCGCTCCCCGTGCGGGGAGCGTGGATTGAAATGAATGCTTTACAACTTTGCAAAGCCCTTGTAAGGTCGCTCCCCGTGCGGGGAGCGTGGATTGAAATACTTTTCGGATAGCACAGATATTGAACAGTTGACGTCGCTCCCCGTGCGGGGAGCGTGGATTGAAATTTCGCCCTGCCTCTGACAGCGTCAATCGAAAATCGTCGCTCCCCGTGCGGGGAGCGTGGATTGAAATAGGCGGCGGGCAAAGAAAATCACCGTTCTATTGCGGTCGCTCCCCGTGCGGGGAGCGTGGATTGAAATCTTCTGTGGGTTTAAGCGCTCCAAGTGGTGTTTGGTCGCTCCCCGTGCGGGGAGCGTGGATTGAAATCAGAAGCTGACAAGTCAATTCAAATGGAGCTTGCCGTCGCTCCCCGTGCGGGGAGCGTGGATTGAAATTTCTGCACTGGAAAAAATCGGCACGAAACCCGCAGTCGCTCCCCGTGCGGGGAGCGTGGATTGAAATACACCATCCCATACTCCAATCATATAACAGCCGTGTCGCTCCCCGTGCGGGGAGCGTGGATTGAAATCGCTTTGTCGCCGTGCAATATCTTCGCGCACGAACGTCGCTCCCCGTGCGGGGAGCGTGGATTGAAATATTGTACTTCCAGAAAATATTGTAATATTCACCCGTCGCTCCCCGTGCGGGGAGCGTGGATTGAAATACCGCTGAACAGATTGGAAAGCTGATGCAGATTGGTCGCTCCCCGTGCGGGGAGCGTGGATTGAAATGTGTCGATGCATGGGCGGTGTCTGAAACAGTTGATGTCGCTCCCCGTGCGGGGAGCGTGGATTGAAATAATGCCTATGAAACAATAAATAGAAATAGGGAGCTGTCGCTCCCCGTGCGGGGAGCGTGGATTGAAATATCTGCTGACGGAGTACAACACCGTTACAGGGCTTGTCGCTCCCCGTGCGGGGAGCGTGGATTGAAATTATTTTTGGAATAGAGAGCGAGAAGACCATGCGAGTGTCGCTCCCCGTGCGGGGAGCGTGGATTGAAATATCGTTCGCCCTCCTTCCTGCCGGGGAAACCGGGTCGCTCCCCGTGCGGGGAGCGTGGATTGAAATTGCACGGCTGCAATCGCAAGCGCGCGCGAAATGCCGTCGCTCCCCGTGCGGGGAGCGTGGATTGAAATGCTGATGCAATATTTATCATCGGGATTTTTCATTGTCGCTCCCCGTGCGGGGAGCGTGGATTGAAATTTCCAAGAATGCCGCACAAACGGGCAAGGCGCTCGTCGCTCCCCGTGCGGGGAGCGTGGATTGAAATTCGCACAATTTTTTCCAGCCGACCCTATAGTGCCGTCGCTCCCCGTGCGGGGAGCGTGGATTGAAATATGATGGGAATGTGGCGAATCGAATCACCAAAGCGGGTCGCTCCCCGTGCGGGGAGCGTGGATTGAAATATGCACCAAGCTGACATGATGGCTATTGCGGATGTCGCTCCCCGTGCGGGGAGCGTGGATTGAAATTGTGTTATTAACTTGAGCGCCTTATAGGGGCGATTGTCGCTCCCCGTGCGGGGAGCGTGGATTGAAATTCCGGGGCAGTCTGTTACAACTACAAAGTTATTATGTCGCTCCCCGTGCGGGGAGCGTGGATTGAAATTCTATTGGATTGTATTCCGCCTTTAGCGTTTCTGTCGCTCCCCGTGCGGGGAGCGTGGATTGAAATGGGTCTGGGCTCGGTGCATGCCCGCCCTGCCATAGTCGCTCCCCGTGCGGGGAGCGTGGATTGAAATGGAGACTGTCAGGCGCTGTGTTGGCGCTTGTTATAGTCGCTCCCCGTGCGGGGAGCGTGGATTGAAATAACCAGCGCCTGACAGTCAAGTGTGGCGTATGGGGTCGCTCCCCGTGCGGGGAGCGTGGATTGAAATGACGACAATCGTTCCGTCGTCATGGGTATAAATCGTCGCTCCCCGTGCGGGGAGCGTGGATTGAAATGCGGACTAAAGAAGGCCGTAGAAAGGGATGAGGCGTCGCTCCCCGTGCGGGGAGCGTGGATTGAAATGTCACGATTTTTGTTTCTTCGGGAATGCCGCTGACGTCGCTCCCCGTGCGGGGAGCGTGGATTGAAATATACCCGACTGAAGCTCGAGCGTATCTACGACACCCGTCGCTCCCCGTGCGGGGAGCGTGGATTGAAATGCCAATTGTGCTCCACAGGCTGCTGAAATTAGGCAGTCGCTCCCCGTGCGGGGAGCGTGGATTGAAATCCCCTCGTGGGCGCCATTCGCACAAAACGTAGGACGTCGCTCCCCGTGCGGGGAGCGTGGATTGAAATTGGAAGCCGAAATGGTTTATACCAATGAGGGTAGCGTCGCTCCCCGTGCGGGGAGCGTGGATTGAAATATCATGAGTAACACGAAGACTAATCAGAGCATTGTCGCTCCCCGTGCGGGGAGCGTGGATTGAAATGATGAATTTATACCAGAATCACATGAGCGACGGAGTCGCTCCCCGTGCGGGGAGCGTGGATTGAAATGGGTATAGCCCGATTTTGACCAGACAGCGAGTAAGTCGCTCCCCGTGCGGGGAGCGTGGATTGAAATAGCACACGCCCAAGAGCTACCAGCGTGTATATCGTCGCTCCCCGTGCGGGGAGCGTGGATTGAAATTGCCAGATGAGCCCACGTGTACTGAGACGTGTTACGTCGCTCCCCGTGCGGGGAGCGTGGATTGAAATCTCTGGGGGCGCCGTTCCGGGTGCTGGATCAGGTCGCTCCCCGTGCGGGGAGCGTGGATTGAAATCCCGCAGAGGGAAAAACGAGGAGGGGCGAAAATGTCGCTCCCCGTGCGGGGAGCGTGGATTGAAATGCCTGACCGCCGAGCCGAGCGACATTCCGACCATGTCGCTCCCCGTGCGGGGAGCGTGGATTGAAATCCCACGGAGGTTGACCCTACCGACTTCCGCGCTAGTCGCTCCCCGTGCGGGGAGCGTGGATTGAAATCGCCTCTCGTTCGTCCTTGTGGCATCACGATACCGTCGCTCCCCGTGCGGGGAGCGTGGATTGAAATCAATCATTGGGAATCATTGGGACAGCATACGAAATGTCGCTCCCCGTGCGGGGAGCGTGGATTGAAATATTAAACTCATTATATGGTATGTGTGCTACTGAGTCGCTCCCCGTGCGGGGAGCGTGGATTGAAATTCGCTCGTCGTGTAAATCGGGCGTGTCCCTCTCCCGTCGCTCCCCGTGCGGGGAGCGTGGATTGAAATCTCACTCCCGCAATTGTGATGCTTATTTTCCCGGTCGCTCCCCGTGCGGGGAGCGTGGATTGAAATCGGTACTATCGCTTGTGTCCGCGCTGGTGCTGGCGCGTCGCTCCCCGTGCGGGGAGCGTGGATTGAAATCTCCCTGCCGCCTCTGCTTGCTGCTCCCAGTATTCCCGTCGCTCCCCGTGCGGGGAGCGTGGATTGAAATCGGTCGGCTGATGAGTTCGGCAGCTTCATCAGCATGGTCGCTCCCCGTGCGGGGAGCGTGGATTGAAATACCTCTAAATGCTCTGCACCTCCCTTTATGGCCGTCGCTCCCCGTGCGGGGAGCGTGGATTGAAATCGGCAAATACTGCTAAAGGTACAAGATTTAGGCCGTCGCTCCCCGTGCGGGGAGCGTGGATTGAAATCGGCTGCGGACATCTCTGTCCATGAGTAGCGCTTTTGTCGCTCCCCGTGCGGGGAGCGTGGATTGAAATAGCCCAGTCTGCCGCAATCAATTATCATCACCATCGTCGCTCCCCGTGCGGGGAGCGTGGATTGAAATCTGCTGACAGTGTTAGGAGATGATAACTTGCGTAGTCGCTCCCCGTGCGGGGAGCGTGGATTGAAATGTGCACTGGCAAACCGTAGTTATAAGGGATACAGTCGCTCCCCGTGCGGGGAGCGTGGATTGAAATGACATATTTGTCAGCACCATGCTGATGAAGCTGCCGTCGCTCCCCGTGCGGGGAGCGTGGATTGAAATCGGAGCTACTTTGGGGAGGCGGTCGTCAAGCGTATCGTCGCTCCCCGTGCGGGGAGCGTGGATTGAAATTCGACGAAAAAATTAGCGGTGAACGTTCCGCGCGAGTCGCTCCCCGTGCGGGGAGCGTGGATTGAAATGCACGCGGACTCGCATATAATCGGCTGTATTGTGTCGCTCCCCGTGCGGGGAGCGTGGATTGAAATACAGGTAGCACGTCTGCAAATTCTGGAAATAAAACGTCGCTCCCCGTGCGGGGAGCGTGGATTGAAATCAATACTATCAACGCTATTTATTCCAGAAACTAAGTCGCTCCCCGTGCGGGGAGCGTGGATTGAAATGTCGATGTGGGTATTTCCAAAACGGAAACACCCACGGTGTCGCTCCCCGTGCGGGGAGCGTGGATTGAAATATGGCGAATGAATCCGGCGTGGACTTGCAGAAAATGTCGCTCCCCGTGCGGGGAGCGTGGATTGAAATATGCGCGAAATGCCGCACGTCTGCATCGGAGGCAGTCGCTCCCCGTGCGGGGAGCGTGGATTGAAATATCTTCCTCCTCTGCCGTCGCAATCTGCGCTTTTGGTCGCTCCCCGTGCGGGGAGCGTGGATTGAAATAGAAATCGCTTGACGTGAAGAATAATTCGTGTTATGTCGCTCCCCGTGCGGGGAGCGTGGATTGAAATTTGATGAAAAAATCAGCGGCGAACGTTCCGCGCGGTCGCTCCCCGTGCGGGGAGCGTGGATTGAAATACCACTACATCTGCGACCTCGGCCCGACGCTGGAGCTCGTCGCTCCCCGTGCGGGGAGCGTGGATTGAAATAAATAACAACGCCTAATAGTCTTGACAGTGGTGTGTCGCTCCCCGTGCGGGGAGCGTGGATTGAAATCAGTGAGGAGGAAGCCGTAGAAGCGGCAGTTGTCGTCGCTCCCCGTGCGGGGAGCGTGGATTGAAATTTTATGTGGAATCGGGTAGCGGCGCTCACAAGTGTCGCTCCCCGTGCGGGGAGCGTGGATTGAAATCAGTACTACCAGCGGTACTTATTCCAGAAACTTACGTCGCTCCCCGTGCGGGGAGCGTGGATTGAAATAACAGCATTTGGAGCACAATTGGTGAATACAACGTCGCTCCCCGTGCGGGGAGCGTGGATTGAAATGATGGCGATTATAAGCAAGTAGAGGTGGATGTAGTCGCTCCCCGTGCGGGGAGCGTGGATTGAAATTCATACTCGTATGCTTGCTGACCATAAAAATTGAGCGTCGCTCCCCGTGCGGGGAGCGTGGATTGAAATTACTCCATATATGACAAGCCATATTTTGTATATCGTCGCTCCCCGTGCGGGGAGCGTGGATTGAAATTCGATATTTCGCGCATCATTATTGGTGGAACCATGGTCGCTCCCCGTGCGGGGAGCGTGGATTGAAATCTCCATTAAATCAGTCGTTTTTGTTGACAGATGGAGTCGCTCCCCGTGCGGGGAGCGTGGATTGAAATAAGCCGTTCGCTTTTTCCGCTTGTTTTCAGCGATCGTCGCTCCCCGTGCGGGGAGCGTGGATTGAAATCTTTGCGCTGGGCTTGCTTGCCTCGCTACACCTGTCGCTCCCCGTGCGGGGAGCGTGGATTGAAATGAAACCTTGCGGTTTCCCGCGACGCGCCGTGGCGCGTCGCTCCCCGTGCGGGGAGCGTGGATTGAAATGCCTCCGAGGGCGAACGTTTCACGGCTATTGATGGTCGCTCCCCGTGCGGGGAGCGTGGATTGAAATATTTGCCCACGGCGCAATATCCGCTGCGGGTGTGTCGCTCCCCGTGCGGGGAGCGTGGATTGAAATGTCAAGAACAGCATCCTGTTCGTCAACGTATTCTTGTCGCTCCCCGTGCGGGGAGCGTGGATTGAAATAGCACTGCTTTAAGCAGGGTACTAATTTTATCAGTCGCTCCCCGTGCGGGGAGCGTGGATTGAAATTCCGGATGAAACAGTTATGCTCCCGATGCCTGATAGTCGCTCCCCGTGCGGGGAGCGTGGATTGAAATGAGGTCATCCGCCGTTTTGTCCGCATTGTAGAAGTCGCTCCCCGTGCGGGGAGCGTGGATTGAAATGCCGTTTGACGCCGCTGGAATGCTGCCGCTTGCAGGTCGCTCCCCGTGCGGGGAGCGTGGATTGAAATTGCATTACAAGCGTGTTATTGTTAATTGCGTCTTTGTCGCTCCCCGTGCGGGGAGCGTGGATTGAAATCCCGGGTCAGTTGCACACATCCCGTATAGCGAATGTCGCTCCCCGTGCGGGGAGCGTGGATTGAAATGTTTTCAATCATATCTTTGAGCGCTCCGAACGTTGTCGCTCCCCGTGCGGGGAGCGTGGATTGAAATTGGCAGCGTGTGCGTGACACTTGCGCCGCCATCGGTCGCTCCCCGTGCGGGGAGCGTGGATTGAAATCGCCAGTGCCGAGCGCGCCAGCATTCGCGCCAGATGCGTCGCTCCCCGTGCGGGGAGCGTGGATTGAAATCGTCCTCGCTTGCGTACTTCTTCGCGCCCCATGTGTCGCTCCCCGTGCGGGGAGCGTGGATTGAAATACCTCCATTATTAGGTCGCTGCCGTCACCGTCGCGGTCGCTCCCCGTGCGGGGAGCGTGGATTGAAATGTTTAGATTAGCATTTTTTGTTTGCAGTACAGGCGTCGCTCCCCGTGCGGGGAGCGTGGATTGAAATTTGACAGTAGCCTCTAATAGTCCGATAACATCATGTCGCTCCCCGTGCGGGGAGCGTGGATTGAAATACGATATATCCTCCTATAAGAAAAGGGATGCCACGTCGCTCCCCGTGCGGGGAGCGTGGATTGAAATCTCCCCAGTTTGTACAGCTTCGCTATTTTCTCGGTCGCTCCCCGTGCGGGGAGCGTGGATTGAAATGCCATCAACGCCTTTTAATTGCGTTTTTGCCGTGTAGTCGCTCCCCGTGCGGGGAGCGTGGATTGAAATCCCAGCGCCATGATCATATGGCGCTGGACAGTGTGTCGCTCCCCGTGCGGGGAGCGTGGATTGAAATGAGCGCTGACCGTCATGGATGCCTGCGCGCTTGCCGTCGCTCCCCGTGCGGGGAGCGTGGATTGAAATCTGCTGATTGCCGAAGAGGTCACGGCGGAAATCGTCGCTCCCCGTGCGGGGAGCGTGGATTGAAATTACTTTTGGAATAGGGAGCGCGAAGACCATGCGGTCGCTCCTCGTGCGGGGAGCGTGGATTGAAATATCTCCAGCGACACAAGCAGCACACCGCCGCCGTGCGTCGCTCCCCGTGCGGGGAGCGTGGATTGAAATTATCAACTGGGAAATATTAGGAAAGCGAACCTGCTGTCGCTCCCCGTGCGGGGAGCGTGGATTGAAATGAGCTGTTCGGGCGTGATATTTCCGGCACGCCCTGTCGCTCCCCGTGCGGGGAGCGTGGATTGAAATGGGTGATCCCAGCGCTGATCGTTCGCCTCTAAGGACGTCGCTCCCCGTGCGGGGAGCGTGGATTGAAATCGTATTATTGATGAATAACATACGTTATAAAATGTCGCTCCCCGTGCGGGGAGCGTGGATTGAAATACCAGATTGTACAGGTACGTTTCCGGTTTGATCACGTCGCTCCCCGTGCGGGGAGCGTGGATTGAAATGATGGTGTCCGCGTCGATGTAGTCCTTGCCATCGGTCGCTCCCCGTGCGGGGAGCGTGGATTGAAATATAACAGGGTCAGCGCCGGTTTTGAGTGCAGTTTGGTCGCTCCCCGTGCGGGGAGCGTGGATTGAAATAATTTTGTTATTCATATTCGTAAGAATCATCGAGTCGCTCCCCGTGCGGGGAGCGTGGATTGAAATTTACTCCGAATCTGTGTAATCTGCATCTTGAATCCTGTCGCTCCCCGTGCGGGGAGCGTGGATTGAAATATCACCGCCTAACTTATCAATGAGGTGCTGCATTGTCGCTCCCCGTGCGGGGAGCGTGGATTGAAATCATTTGAGTCTTTCAAATATAGAATAACTAACATGTCGCTCCCCGTGCGGGGAGCGTGGATTGAAATGCGCTATCGACGACGGTTTTCAGCGCCGTCAGGGTCGCTCCCCGTGCGGGGAGCGTGGATTGAAATCTTGATTTGAAATCGTTTCCCGCATGTAGCGGTATGTCGCTCCCCGTGCGGGGAGCGTGGATTGAAATGCGGACGAGCTGCTGCACCGTCTCGATGTCCTCCCGTCGCTCCCCGTGCGGGGAGCGTGGATTGAAATGCGTCCCGGCAGTTGAAGCCGTCAATGCGGCGCTCGTCGCTCCCCGTGCGGGGAGCGTGGATTGAAATGTCGAGCCACGGCTGCAGCTTCGCCTCCGTCGCGGGTCGCTCCCCGTGCGGGGAGCGTGGATTGAAATATATCGGCTTGGTGCATAAATTGGGAATTAAGATGTCGCTCCCCGTGCGGGGAGCGTGGATTGAAATGTTCGCAAGGCTATCCATTTACAATTATCACTGGGTCGCTCCCCGTGCGGGGAGCGTGGATTGAAATGTCAAATATAATTGTGTCTATGTTTTCAGCGCTGAGTCGCTCCCCGTGCGGGGAGCGTGGATTGAAATTGTGACACGCTGACGTGTCAAAATAGGGCTGTACCCGTCGCTCCCCGTGCGGGGAGCGTGGATTGAAATGACTACTCCTGCCGATGACAGCGCAAGCGAAACCACGTCGCTCCCCGTGCGGGGAGCGTGGATTGAAATATTTTTGTCTCTCGTATATGTTGTTTTGCACGTGTCGCTCCCCGTGCGGGGAGCGTGGATTGAAATTACGGATACAGTCGTCCCGTTAGTGGTGTAGACTGTCGCTCCCCGTGCGGGGAGCGTGGATTGAAATGAATTACACTATTTCCTATCAAATGGTAAACATTGTCGCTCCCCGTGCGGGGAGCGTGGATTGAAATGCTGATAAACTGCTCCATATATGTTGACTTCCTGTCGCTCCCCGTGCGGGGAGCGTGGATTGAAATGGCTTGTAGTTGTCCAGCATCTTCTTGCAATATGTCGCTCCCCGTGCGGGGAGCGTGGATTGAAATTTGACGCTTACGGATTTCGGATGGCTGGCGTGAAGTCGCTCCCCGTGCGGGGAGCGTGGATTGAAATCATTCGTCCCCGACGCTGCACCGCTGGAACATTTCGTCGCTCCCCGTGCGGGGAGCGTGGATTGAAATCACGGCTATTGATGAATAACATACGTTATAAAATGTCGCTCCCCGTGCGGGGAGCGTGGATTGAAATCAGCAAGCAACGTTCTCCATATTCTTCCATTTGGTCGCTCCCCGTGCGGGGAGCGTGGATTGAAATGATGAACTAACCGCGTTCGGTTGTTGGCAGTCCGCGTCGCTCCCCGTGCGGGGAGCGTGGATTGAAATATCTTTTTCGTTTTTTGCAAAACGAAGTTCTTCTGCGTCGCTCCCCGTGCGGGGAGCGTGGATTGAAATGCCCAGATACTCCGTGTAGCGCTGGATAGTCGCGTCGCTCCCCGTGCGGGGAGCGTGGATTGAAATATGCAACGATACAACTTCATTGTCGTTGCCTCCTTGTCGCTCCCCGTGCGGGGAGCGTGGATTGAAATACCACGTCGTGAGACGCACAACGGCAGCCGTATATGTCGCTCCCCGTGCGGGGAGCGTGGATTGAAATGCCACCGTGCGAAAGACGGTGCGCGGCACGGAAGGTCGCTCCCCGTGCGGGGAGCGTGGATTGAAATGTCCCCTCCGCGGGGAGACACCGGGTGCTATGCAGTCGCTCCCCGTGCGGGGAGCGTGGATTGAAATAAGGACACCCCGGCTGTCATTCCCGACAGCCTTGTCGCTCCCCGTGCGGGGAGCGTGGATTGAAATAAGTATAGCCAAGTGAAACAAAAAATATAGCAATGTCGCTCCCCGTGCGGGGAGCGTGGATTGAAATCGCTTCCAGCCCTCGTCAGGCGGGGAGTTCCGTGGGTCGCTCCCCGTGCGGGGAGCGTGGATTGAAATGGCTCCCGTGGCTGTCCGCTGGTTGCGGGCAGTCAGGTCGCTCCCCGTGCGGGGAGCGTGGATTGAAATTGGCAGGGTCTGATGGATCAGAAGCAGGCGATCCGTCGCTCCCCGTGCGGGGAGCGTGGATTGAAATCGCCATTACGCCGCCTCGTTCGTCCCCTCCGCGGGTCGCTCCCCGTGCGGGGAGCGTGGATTGAAATCCGCATGTAGCGGTATTTTTTCGCGTCCCAGCGGACGTCGCTCCCCGTGCGGGGAGCGTGGATTGAAATTACTATATGCGCGCGCCGCAAGGCACGGAAAAGCGTCGCTCCCCGTGCGGGGAGCGTGGATTGAAATTTGCAGGACATGAATTATAATGCAGTTGTGGAACACGTCGCTCCCCGTGCGGGGAGCGTGGATTGAAATGTATTCCGCCAGAAATACCAGCACCCGCAGAACAGTCGCTCCCCGTGCGGGGAGCGTGGATTGAAATTCCACCATCAGCGCAATGCGGTTCACGCGCCCGGTCGCTCCCCGTGCGGGGAGCGTGGATTGAAATATCGTCTTTCCCCTTTCTCGATTTGCTCCACCATGTCGTCGCTCCCCGTGCGGGGAGCGTGGATTGAAATCACAAGCGCGGCGCGAACTCTGCCTAACTCCTGCAGTCGCTCCCCGTGCGGGGAGCGTGGATTGAAATGTCCGTCTGGTTGCATCCGCAGTCGCAGCGTTCCCGTCGCTCCCCGTGCGGGGAGCGTGGATTGAAATGTACAGCTTCTCAAGCTGGTCGATGACTTCCGGCGTCGCTCCCCGTGCGGGGAGCGTGGATTGAAATTTCATCGTGATGATACCCCTTTCGTGTTTTGGAGGTCGCTCCCCGTGCGGGGAGCGTGGATTGAAATACCCAGCGTCACCGCCTCGACAAAACTGCCGTCGGTGTCGCTCCCCGTGCGGGGAGCGTGGATTGAAATGTTAATTTGGACTTGTAGCAGTTTACTGCCTAGGTCGCTCCCCGTGCGGGGAGCGTGGATTGAAATGTCCTCGCTTGCATACTTCTTCGCCCCCCATGTCGGTCGCTCCCCGTGCGGGGAGCGTGGATTGAAATGTGCCTGCGCTATCGCTGGTGGTGTTGCTTGCGCTGTCGCTCCCCGTGCGGGGAGCGTGGATTGAAATGTCCGGCAGCACCCAGACACGGCCTCCGCAGCCGTCGCTCCCCGTGCGGGGAGCGTGGATTGAAATGCCGCTGGTCAAGGCGCTTTCCATGTTGGAGTAAGTCGCTCCCCGTGCGGGGAGCGTGGATTGAAATCCGACCCTTGACGTGGGCACCACGGCCATCAGGTCGCTCCCCGTGCGGGGAGCGTGGATTGAAATTCCGCGTCCCCGTCCCCGCCGCCAGCACCCCGCGGGTCGCTCCCCGTGCGGGGAGCGTGGATTGAAATTCATCTCAATAGCGCATTGCGGGCAGCAGAAGTGTCGCTCCCCGTGCGGGGAGCGTGGATTGAAATATCTCTATGATTCTGACTAACATGAGCAACAAAGTCGCTCCCCGTGCGGGGAGCGTGGATTGAAATTGACGATAGCGCAAGCACCAGCACCAGCACCAGCGGTCGCTCCCCGTGCGGGGAGCGTGGATTGAAATTCGACGAAAAAATCAGCGGTGAACGTTCCGCGCGAGTCGCTCCCCGTGCGGGGAGCGTGGATTGAAATTCAAATGCTGTATCGTGGTCGAGGTTGTAGAACGGTCGCTCCCCGTGCGGGGAGCGTGGATTGAAATCGCAAGGGCTTTGATGCGTTCAACAAGTCTGACTGTCGCTCCCCGTGCGGGGAGCGTGGATTGAAATTTCCTCACCACTGCCGGGACGGATCGAAACTCCATCGTCGCTCCCCGTGCGGGGAGCGTGGATTGAAATTGGACGACGACGGCTTTGTAGATAAATACAAGGCGGTCGCTCCCCGTGCGGGGAGCGTGGATTGAAATAAGTCTGCCGATTAGGGTAGACTTGTCCCTTTGGTCGCTCCCCGTGCGGGGAGCGTGGATTGAAATGCAAGCGGGAATAGACCAATACCAAGGTCGGTGCTGTCGCTCCCCGTGCGGGGAGCGTGGATTGAAATCGCCTATTGCGCTATAATAGCGTTAGGCTTTATCGGTCGCTCCCCGTGCGGGGAGCGTGGATTGAAATAAGTCTGCCGATTAGGGTAGACTTGTCCCTTTGGTCGCTCCCCGTGCGGGGAGCGTGGATTGAAATGCAAGCGGGAATAGACCAATACCAAGGTCGGTGCTGTCGCTCCCCGTGCGGGGAGCGTGGATTGAAATCGCCTATTGCGCTATAATAGCGTTAGGCTTTATCGGTCGCTCCCCGTGCGGGGAGCGTGGATTGAAATAAGTCTGCCGATTAGGGTAGACTTGTCCCTTTGCGTCGCTCCCCGTGCGGGGAGCGTGGATTGAAATGCAATTTTAACTTAAATCCTATTGATTGTGTATGCGTCGCTCCCCGTGCGGGGAGCGTGGATTGAAATTGTCCGTCCTTTGGCATGAACGGGGGACGGCATAGTCGCTCCCCGTGCGGGGAGCGTGGATTGAAATATCCAGCGCCATGCAATCATATGGCGCTGGATAGTCGCTCCCCGTGCGGGGAGCGTGGATTGAAATGCGCAACGTGCGTGATTCGCCACTCAGCGATACAGTGTCGCTCCCCGTGCGGGGAGCGTGGATTGAAACTCGTCCAGTACGGCGTTTCGGCAGTCCACGCCGTGTCGCTCCCCGTGCGGGGAGCGTGGATTGAAACAAGGACACCCCGGCTGTCATTACCGACAGCCTTGTCGCTCCCCGTGCGGGGAGCGTGGATTGAAACCATAGTCGTTGACTACTACGGGAGGGAAAAAGCATGTCGCTCCCCGTGCGGGGAGCGTGGATTGAAACAGCGCGCGGGAAAGCATTACCCGATCAAGCTGCGTCGCTCCCCGTGCGGGGAGCGTGGATTGAAACGTTGAAGACTTTGATAATGCCGTTTGGGGTTGGATGTCGCTCCCCGTGCGGGGAGCGTGGATTGAAACCCAGTCCGTAATTGCCGGGCGTTCATAGCAGAGACGTCGCTCCCCGTGCGGGGAGCGTGGATTGAAACAATTTGCCTCATATTGGAAAGGATTCTGTCCGCGTCGCTCCCCGTGCGGGGAGCGTGGATTGAAACCAGTCGCGGCCGGTGCCGTCCGCGATGCGGCGGCGTCGCTCCCCGTGCGGGGAGCGTGGATTGAAACATCAGGTAAATCAGCCCCTTGATTTGAGAACCATGTCGCTCCCCGTGCGGGGAGCGTGGATTGAAATTAAAGGGGAAGGAAAACCCTTAGGGCAAATCATCCAGCTTGTAAACGCCATCGGACAGCTCCTCCATCTGATCCACGAGCTTTCCGTCACGGTATACCTCAAAGATCGCACCGCTCAGATGGTGGTCGGGATAGTCCTTATCCACCTTGGTCAGCTGAACGCTGCCGCGAATGAGCTTGTTGGTGATCTCAATCTCGACCACAGCGCCGTTCTGATCTACCTTCACGGCATAGGGCGTCTCATCCATTACATAGCCCTCCGGCGCGGCGATTTCACGGACCACATACTCGCCATAGGGGATACCTGTAAAGGAGAAGCTACCGTCCTCTGCGGAAACAGTGGTCAGAATAGGCTCTGTGCCGTCTGTGAGGAACAGACCGATGGTAGCTCCGGCCAGCGCCTTGCCGTCCTCATCCTTCTTCATGCCGTGGATCTCTCCGTAGATCATCTCGTTGGTAATGCTCTTTCCGTCATTGACAGCAAGCTCCACAACGGGGATTTCCTGACCGGCATAGGCAAAGATCACAGGATACTTCTCATCGGAGAGGATGTAGTGGCTGTCGGTGCTGATTTCCTTGACATAGTAGCTGCCGAAGGGAACATCGCTCTTGAGCACAGCCTTTCCGTTTTCATCAAAGGACATGATCTCGATGAGACCGTCCACAGGAATGACGGAGCCGTCTGCTGCGTTAAGCTCCTCGGCGGCATAGAAGCCGAAGGTCACGGCGGAAAGCTCGTTATTCATACCGATACCGAACTGCTTGTTCTGCTCCAGCACCTTGGAAAGAGAAATCCGCGCCTTCTGTCTGTCATTGCAGAAGCTGGCAGCCGTTTCGGTGATCTCAATCTCCTGCCCGGCATAGACAAGCTCTGCGGTATGGGCGTCCTTGTTAATGACCATGCCGTCGGGGGCTTTCATCTCGGTGATTTCGTATTTTCCCAGATACAGTGGCTTGCTCTCCGCCATGCCATCTGCACCTGTGGTCACCGTATCTACCACCTCGCCGACGCTGCAGCGCAGCGTGCCGTCCGGAGTGTAGATGTCCGCCGCTGCCTTGATCTCATAGGTCGCTCCCGCAAGTCCCTGCACCGTATAGACCGGCTGATAGACCCCGTCCGCCGCCGTAACAGAGGCAAACACCTCGCCGGTTTTGGAAATCTTGATGATGCCCTTCTGCGCGTAGTTGCCCAGCTTCACTGCAACGATTGTCACGCCGCTTTCCTCGGTGGAATTCTCTTCGGTCACATCGAACTTGACCGCCTCATGACTGAGCACATAGCCGTAAGGAGCGGAGACCTCCTTGAGGGAGTAGCCCTTGCCGAACTCAAGCCTTTCCGGAGTAATGAGCATGCCGGCATCATTGGTGTAGAAGGTGTCGATGGTGGTAACCTCCGGATAGGTAAAGGTCATTTCCACCTTGGAGCCATCCGGACGAAAGATCTGGAAGCCCGCACCCGCATAGGGAATGGTATTGCCGGTTTCTGCGTCCACCTTGATGACCTTAATGAAGGACTCGAAGTTGGCGTTGTTGATGAGGTAGCGGTAGGTCTCGCCGTTCTTAGCAATAAACACATCAAAGTCGCTCATCAGCTCACGGCCCTCCCAGCCGGAGACCTGATGCACGGTATACACGCCGTAGGGCAGGTCCTTGCTCTGGGCAAAGCCGTTTTCATCGCAGGTCAGGTAGTCCCGCTCCGTATCCTTTGCCTCCTCATAGCTGCCGGCAGATTTCAGATAGACGGCGAATACTGCGCCCTCTTCGGGAGTTTCGATCTGCGTATCGCCGTTATCCGAGTGCTTGATGATGGCGATATTGCCCTTCTGCACCTGCTCGGTAACAGCCACGGCAGGTGCGGTGTTCAGCTCAACAGTGTAATTGGCCGCCTCTGCACCGACAGGATAAACGGTGCTGTCCAGCAGATAACCCTCGGAGGGGCTGATCTCACGAATTGTCCAGTCGTCGCCGCAGACATAATAGCCGGTGGTGAACTGGCCAGTTTCATCGGTGTAGTAGGTATCCACAAGCTGATTGCCCTTATAGATGCCGTAGGCGGCACCGGCAAGAGAAGCATCACCCTGCGCCATTCCGCTCTCACAGTCGCTCTTGGTGACGGTGACATTGAATTTCTTGAGGATGTTGGAAAAGCTCTTATTGGTTACACTGTTCCATTCCACTGCGGCACTCTGGCTGTTGGGAACCACATAGCGAATGGCGGTGTCCATCTCCTCCAGTGTGTAACCGGTGCCGATGAGCACATCCTTGAAAGTCGCCACACCGTTTCATCGGTAACAGCAAATTCATCCACGGGCAGACCGCTGAGGGAGGTTCCCAAAAGGTGGAACTTCACACCCTGGTTCAGTCCGTCCTCGGAGGTCTTGGTCACGGTCAGATCACCGCGGCGGAGCACATTGTTGAAGGAAACCGTCGCCGTCTGTCCAGCGAGCACGGTAACACGGTGGCTTTCCTGGGGCACATACTTGTCATAGCTCTGCTCGGTGACGGTATAGGTGCCGGGCATCAGATTGTCGATGTGAATTTCACCGTTTCGGTCGGTGGTAACGCTCTGATTGACGCCCTCGCCGGTGATGGTGAAGGTAATGCCGTCCACCTTGCCGTCCTCGCTGGTCTTGATGATTTTAGCGCCTCCATAGCTGACCTTCAGCTTGAGAAACGCTCTTACAGGGTCGCTGACGGAGGCCGTATAGGTGATGGTATCCTGAACGCCGCCGTTGGGGCCGTACTTATAGTCCGTCCAAACAAGAACACCGCAGCGGGAAGCGCTTCGACCTGCGGAGATCGTCACATTGCCGCTGGGAGCCGTATCGGTGGTGATAGTGAGCGTATTGCCCGACACACTGAAATGAAAGCCCGTCTCACTGGCAGAGAAGGTAAACTGTGACAGCACGCGGTTGGTATCCGTGAGCTCGGCAATGTACTGACTGCCGTCCCACGCAAGCTCAATGGTCTTTGCGCCGCCGCTGCTTCTGCTCATAAAGCTCGGGCAAACGGCGTGGCTCTGCACGCTGGACTCGATGCTGTCGCAATAATCCATGATTCGGCTATACAGCGGGTGATTGGGAGAAACCAGCGACAGGATCGCGTCATAGCCGCCGGTGCTCACATGGTCAAAGTCTGCATCGCGCTCGCCCACAACCGTTTCCCAAACGAGCAGCTGGGTAGCAAAGGCGTGGGCCAGCTTATCCGCATCGGAATCGTTCTGCGATCTCCAGGAGGTGGAAAGGTTGCCCTGATAGCCATACTGCATGATACGCCCCAGCAGCAGCTTAATGTCATCCGGCTCGATGGTGTTGTTGTACTGGCTGGGATAGTTATCCCAAAAATCCTCACCGAAGCCGTAATAGGTATCGCCGACATTTCGGGAAAGGCCCGGCTCGATGCAGTGGCACACCTTCCCGTCAAAGGAATCCATGCAGTGTGGTGTAGTTGCTGGAGCCTGTTGCCCAGCCGTTCATATAGTTTTTCGCGGAGTGTCCCCATGCGTCCTCGGAGTAAATCTGAGCAGCGTCCCCGTCACGGGGGAAGGAAATCATATAGGACTCCGCTGTTTCGCTTGCGGCGAAGGCCGTGGTCGTGCCAAAACCCGCAATCACGGTGAATGCCATGAGGACTGCAAGCAGTCCCGACATTCCTCTTTTGAAAATCTTCTTCATTCGTTCTGTCCTCCTTCAAGGCATGAAAAAAGCACCGTGCTTCCACGATGCTCATTTCGGCGTATTGACTTGTTGATGCTTATGCCGACTCAAATGTTGATTTTCTCCCTCTGGTTCGGCTTTTCCTCGCTCATAATCGACTCGATGACCTCGTTATTCAGCTTTCCGTCCTGAGAGAACCGCTTCAGCTTAATGGCTTGGGCAAGGGACGGCGTGGCATCTGCGTAGGCGATTTGCTCCAGCAGGGCATTCTGCTCCTCCTTTTGCAGGTACGAAAGCTCCACCACCGGTCTGAACGCAATACGCCCCTCGTCAACCAAATCCAGAAGCTTCGGAATGAACTCGGTAAGGCGAATATAGCAGTATACTTGGGCTTGTCCATCACCGGTTTCTTCTTTCAAAAGAGATGCCGATTTCACTCCCCTTACAGTCAATCAGAATGTAGTCGTAGCTCTTTCTCATGCCGTCGATGGCATTCTTCAGAACATACTCGCGGCTCATGACATTGAACAGACCTGTTTCATACCGAAGAGCTCAATGTTCGAGGGAAGCAAATCCACACCTTCCTGGTGCCGGATAATTGCACCCTCCGCAAGCGGCTCATTATCAATGACCGACTGCATAAGGGAAGACAGCGACACTTCCAGCTCATCGGGGTTCTTTACGCCGAGGTTCACGGTTAAGCTGCCCTGCGGATCAGCATCCACCAACAGAACCCGTTTCCCAGAGCTTGCAAGTCCCACGCCGAGATTGACTGCGGTCGTCGTTTTGCCGACGCCGCCCTTCTGATTTGTGATGGCGATCACCTTACAGTTTTCCATGGGGTTTTCCTCCTTTCTCTTTATTTGAATCATTTCTGATCCACGAAAACCTCAAAATACCTTTTGGGGCTTTCGTCGCTGCATTTCATTTTTCCTCGAACCCAAAATGCAGAAAAGGAAGTCATCAGACGCCCGATAGCGATTCGGGTCCATGGGAATCTCATCTCTGCCGGGTACTCCGCCAGCTCCGTAGAGAAGTATCATTATCCCTGCTGCGCTTTATGGCCGTATCCGTAGCTGTCGGATATTTCTGAATGGCTCGGAAACGCTCGCCTCCTTGCTTTCCGTTATCACCCGGAGGGGCAGGAGGGTCATGGTGCACCTTCATCCGGCTGGGGCTTACGCCCCGATCAGGAATGTACCTGTTGAATGTGTATTCGATTGTCAAGGAACAGGTGAGAGGTTATTTGCCCCTCAAGTGGTAGATCACGGGAAAGGGCAAAAATTAAGCATCTGGAGAAATTTCTAAAAAATTTTTTCACGGTCTCCTCCTTCGAGCATTCATCATTGGAATATCAGAAAACAAAAAAGGCCCAGCTACCGCAATGGGTAACTGGGTCTCAACCATCCGTATATGGTATAAACGGGAATAAACTTCGCCAAAAGGATTCAAAGTAAAACAAAGATACCGGGAGGGAAAATTGTCTCTATAGATGCGCCTCGCAGAGCTCGGAATGGAGGGAGATTTTCCCCTATTTTTTACCCATTCATCGCTTCAAACCCGGTTTTCCCCTATGGTTAACCCATTAAAAATGGGATAGAGAGCATCAAATTTCCTCAAAAGGAAACAGCAAAATCAAAAAAGAAAAGCCCCGGAAACCGTTGCGTTTCCAGGGTTTTGGGGCATTTTGAAGTCTCGATCAGCGCTTGCTGAACTGGGGCGCGCGACGAGCAGCCTTCAGGCCGTACTTCTTGCGTTCCTTCATACGAGGATCGCGGGTGAGGAAGCCAGCCTTCTTCAGGGCAGCACGCAGTTCCGGATCAGCCTTGCACAGGGCACGAGAGATGCCGTGACGAATCGCGCCGGCCTGACCGGACACACCGCCGCCGCAGACATTCACCAGCACGTCGAAAGAGGTCGTGCTGGTCAGCGTCAAGGGCTGACGAACGGTCATCTTGAGGGTCTCCAGACCGAAGTAGTTATCAATATCACGCTTGTTGATGGTCACTTTGCCATCACCGGCGACCAGGCGGACGCGGGCAACAGCCTTCTTGCGGCGGCCAACAGCGCTGTAATCAACCTTAGCCATTTGTTTTTCTCCTTTCCGCCTTACACGAGGTCAAACTTCACGGGCTTCTGCGCCGCATGGTCATGATTCGGGCCAGCGTAGACCTTGAGCTTCTTGGCCATCTGGCGACCCAGCGGTCCCTTGGGCAGCATACCCACGACAGCACGGCGGATTGCAAATTCAGGCTTCTCAGCCAGCAGCTTGCGGTACTTGGTTTCCTTCAGGCCGCCGACATAGCCGGTGTGATGATAATAAATCTTCTGATCCAGCTTCTTGCCGGTCATGACGATCTTATCCGCATTGATGATAATGACATAATCGCCGGTATCCACATTGGGGGTGTAAATCGGCTTATTCTTGCCGCGAAGGATGTTCGCGACCTGGCTGGCCACACGGCCAAACACCTGACCCTCGGCATCGACAACATACCACTGACGGGTAATGTCAGCCGCTTTCGGCATGAACGTCTTCAAAGGTTTTTCCTCCCTAAGTGATGGTTCTCTATGTGTGTGCGGCACGGCATGATGGTCGCATGTCCTCCGCGGGTGTTTCAATAGTTTCCGGGGCAAGCGGAGCTATTGATGCCATCCACTATTGTACAATAAACGTGCCGCTTTGTCAAGCGCAAAATGCGCATTTTTCAAGGATTAACTGTGATAAGGAACTAATTTACTTAGCTGTACTGGCATATTCATCGGTATTCCAGAAGCGTTCTTCGGACATTCGGCGCACCTCCCTTCATTTGAAAACTGAAAGTTGTTTAATTCTTTTCGTAATAAACAATATCCATCTTATTATTTATATTTTCAACCAATCCTGTCCTTTTATATCCCAACTTCTCATATAAATAACAATTTCCTTCTTCTTGAAGAATGGTGTAAAGTTTCCAATTATCATGTCCATGAATTTTTTCGACTTCTTCAAATGCTTTTTGTGCCAACCCTTTATTTCTAAATTCTTTCATAATAAAAACAGGTGCTACTCTTTTTCTACTTCCATCTTTTTTATCTACAACTCTAATCGCACCAACTAAATTATCTCCGTCAAAAATATAATAGAAATATGTAAATTCTTGTGATAATTTAGCTTCTATTCTTTCTTTTGCCTCATTTCCAGGACTTGTTTCATAGTCTTGATATCTTTCTAACAAATCGGAAAAAGCTTCTGTTTGCATTTTCCATATTTTTTCACAATCATTTACATTTGCTCTTATTAGTTTCATAACATCACCTCGTCAAATTCAACGTTTCTTCTTTGTTTCTTTCAATAAAGTTGCCTGTTCCATTTCCTTTTCATAACTGCCATTGGCATAGGCAACGTCCAAAATAGCACGTTCCAGTTTATCTTTCGCCAACCGTTTCATTACGGCGGCGGTCTGCTCGTCCAGCGTGCCACGGCGGAGATACTGCGTGATCGTATTCATGCGGCGATTGTAGATCGCCCTAATCGGATGATCGTCCGCAAGCTCTCGTTGCTCTCTGCCTTTGAGATTGCCGATCTGTCTGCAAGTGCGCCCACGCTTATCCCCCGGAGCAAGTCCTCCGCAGTATTTGGTCTGCCTTGCATCCGTGATCAGAAACCACTTGCCGCAAATAGGGCATAGTTACTTGTCACTATTAAGCCAAGGGTTTTCGGAGGTTTTTTCCCCTTTTGACGCACCTTTTTGCTGATTTGCCGCTGTGCTTCCCAAAAGCCGTCAGCGTTTCCGCTTTCTCGGCGGACGTTCCGGCAGTTCTTCCCACATCGCCTGCACCATGGCGCGGAGCTTTGCGGAATCGGCGAGAATCGGGACGTGCAGCATAGGCTTCGCGCCATCGTAGGGCGGCTCGGCGGAAGTACCCGGCATGAAGCGCCATGCCGCGGGGACATTCTTGACCATGAAGCCCGTGCCGTATATGCCGCCGAAAATCCGCTCGCGGTAGTAGAAGATGAACCCGCCCATCATGGGGATTCGGCGGACTTCCGGCAGCGGTGCCAGCTGGGCAGAGACGAAATCCGCCAGCTCGCGATTCGTCATGCGCTTCCGCAGATTCTCGACGCGCCCGGCGATATTCGCGGCAAACTGCTCGTCCGTGAACGAGGGGTCGCGGGTGCTTTGCCAAAGGCTGCACGGCAGGTCGGGACACTGCGCGCAGTTCCGCAAGCCCTTTTTCTCCCGCACAC
>OBKK01000208.1_pt1 | contig 25995 bp, 22 predicted proteins | sample 1503221 | NCBI WGS metagenome assembly OBKK01 (sample SAMN02044683, study PRJEB22538) | human gut metagenome | reverse complement strand
AATGCTTTGGTCGATGCGCTGGCAATCATTGAAGATGATAATATTTTGACGGTGCTGCTGCGGTTCATTGCGTTCTTGAATGGGCGCGTGAAGCACTACGGCAAGCGCTATCGGCAGCGGCTGCAAGAAAAGTATGCCATCAGCTTGATGCCGGAGCTGACAGGCGCGGTGCTGCTGTTCATCCTCGGCTACGGGGTATCGGCGATTTTCGCGGCGCTGCTGATGAACTACATCATTCAGCCAGTATACACCTTCCCGGAGTGGATTCCGACGGTGCTGGTGGAGTGGAAGGATATTGCAAAGGCATTCTGGAACGTATGGCAAGACACGGCGGTGATGCAGGAACTGCGCACGCCGGAAATACTGCGGCTTCGCTGGCTGGCGCTGCTGGTGCAGGGCTGCTCGGCGGGTGCGGGGGTACTGCTGGGCATCCTCTACGGGCGGATGCGCTCGTCCCGTCAGCTGGTGGCGGACAGCGTGAATGCGCTGTATCATCAGGGCGCGACAGTCTCCGTCATCCACACGCGCAAGGTGATTGACATGACCGATTTGGGCTACGTCATCACGCTGGATGGCGAAATTATCCCGCGCCGCGCCAAAACCGTGCCGATGGTGCGCATCATCAACGCGGAAGCGATTCTGCGGCAGATGCCCGCCGGCAAGCGCGACGGCGCGTTCGTTCTGGAAGTGGTGGATGAGCAGATTCCCGCGAACAACGCGCGCTGGCTCATCACCTGTCAGGACGGCGAAAAGACGATTGTCGAAGCGAACCGCGACTGGGACATTCAGCTGCCCATTGCCGTGCTGACCCGAATCGTTTACGGTACGCAGACCTTCGCGGACTTCCTTGAATGCAACGCGGGTTACGACATGCGGATGCGTTCGCCCGCCATGGACGGCATGTTCGGCCACCACTTGACGATTGACGGGGGAGAAAAGTAAACCGATACGGCAAGAGCCGCTGCACAAAGGGACGTGCAGCGGCTCAATTTTGGTTCTTCACGGAAAGTTGGGGAGCAAACAAGCGCTTCGGCGAAGCGCCAAAAAGCTACACGCGGAAGGAGCAAGGAAGCGAGACCAACTCAATCGCGAAAAAGGGTCAAGGGGGACTTCGTCCCTTTTCGTCTGTCCCTTGCAGGGTGCAGGGACAGCGTCCCTGCTGGGGTTTGGGGCAACGCCCCAACTGTTCCTCGTCCGACCAGTCCCAAGGAAGTCGCCAACAAAGGCGCAGGCAGCGAAGCGCCCCTGCCAGTAACTTTGCGCTTCCTCAGAAGCGCCCCAAGCTGCTCTTCCCCAAGATCCCGTGAAGAACCAGAAAAAAACCGGGCAGGTCAGCCCATGCCGACCCGCCCGGTTGATTCCTATTATCGTGATTACTCGCCCAGCGCGTATTCCGCCGCTTCTTCGCCCGCAATGCGGCCGAAGACCACGAAGTCCGCCACAGCGTTGCCGCCCAGACGGTTCGCGCCATGCACGCCGCCGGTCACTTCGCCCGCCGCGTACAGACCCGCAATCGCCGTGCCGTCGTCCTTGAGGACTTCGGTGTCCGTGTTAATCACCAGACCGCCCATTGTGTGATGGACGCCCGCCGTCACCTTGATGGCGTAGTACGGCGCGGTGTTCAGGGGCTGCGCGAAGGAGGTGCGGCCGAAATCCGGGTCGTTCTTTGCTTCAACGTAGGTGTTCCAAGTGTTCATCGTTTCCGCGAAGGTCGCCGCGTCCACACCTAGCGCTTCCGCCAGTTCTTCATAAGTGTTGCCCTGGAAGACGAAGCCGCGCTTGACATAGCCCGCGATGACCGAGGACTTGTCCAGCATCGCCTGATCGACCACCAGATAGCTGTAAGAGCCGGGCTGCGCGATTTCCGCCGCGCTCACCACGTCACGCGTGCCAACTTCGTCGATGAAGCGCTTGCCATCGGCGTTAATCAGCACAGCGCCGTCGCCGCGCAGACCTTCCGTAATCAGCGCCGCGGTGTCAAACTGCACGGTCGGGTGAATCTGAATCTGATCCATATCCACCGTCGCCGCGCCCAGCGCCTGCGCCATTTCGATGCCCTGACCCTGCGCACCCGCCGCGTTCGTGGTCATGAAGCCCTTGAGCGCGGGCACGAGCTCCGCCACCATGTCCAGATTCGCGCCGAAGCCGCCCGTTGCCAGAATAACCGCCTTCGCGTTCACGGTCACTTCGTTGCCCGTCGCGCCGACTGCCTTCACGCCGACTGCCTTGCCGTTTTCATCGGTCAGGATGGTCGTCGCGGTGGTTTCCAGCTGAATGGAGATCTTGTCGTTTTCTTCGCAAGCCTTTTCCAGCAGCGGAATCATGTAGGAGCCAACCGCGATGGTCTTGCCTTCCGCATTGACCGGGCGATGGATACGCTTGACGGACGCGCCGCCGAAGCTGCCCACGCTGGTCAGATTAATGCCGTATTTCTTCAGCCATTCAACGCCGTCCGCCGATTCGTCCGCCAGTTCTTCGACCAGTTCGGGATTGTTGATGCCCTTGCCGCCGATCATGGTGTCCAGTTCCATCAGCTCGTCGCTGTCGAAATAGCCGACCGGGTTCGCCTGATAGTCCGCCCACTGCTTTTCGACTTCTTCCGCCAACTTGGTGATGGTCACGTTGTCAGCATAAGTCGTGCGCGCAGTCTTCAGCGTCTTTTCCACGCCAGCGGATTCGCCGAATTCGTTTTCATCCTGCGCGGGAGTATCTGCCGCGTTCATGCCGCCCGTCGCGCGGACAGAGTTGCCGCCGACAGCCGCCTGACTTTCCAGAATGATGACGTCCGCGCCCTTTTCCGCCGCCGTCAGCGCCGCGGTCATGCCAGCGCCGCCCGCGCCGATAATCACGATATCCGTGTTATAGGTGGCGTCGTCCGCCTTCGCCGCTTCGGTCGCCACATAGGTAGACCACTTTACCGTGTCCAGACCCGCCGCCGTGACGGCATCCAGCACAGCCATCTTGATTGCTTCGGATGTCATCGTCGCGCCGGAAACGCCGTCCACGTTCGCAGACTGCGCCGCCATGATGCGGCCCGGCATCGCCTCCACAGCAGCATCCGCAATGCCCGCCGTGTCGCCGTTCTTCGTCACTTGAATGTCCGTTACCACACCGTTTTCATCCACGGTCACGCTGACTTCGATGGCGCCCTTGCCGCCGATTTCGCTGTCACCCACGCCCGTGTATGTTCCCGCTTCCGCCATTGCGAAGCTGCACATCGTCAGCAGCATTGCAAGGCAGAGCAGCGCGGAAGTCAACTTAGAAAGCATCGTTTTCATGCGCGTACCTCCTTGTTTTGCCATTTCCTTGAATGGCACAATTATGATACCACATTCCGCACTGCAGTTCAAGGGCTCTTGTCAATTTTTTAACACGGAAATTGCAAGTTTTCGTGGTTTTCGCTGATTTTCGCGTTGGAACAAAAAGAGACTGTGGAGCAAGAGTGCGCCGCAGTCTCTTTGCGTTATTCCGGGAAGTTGACGTATTCCGTTTGGATGAACAGATAATTGCCCTGATAGCAGACGATTGTCCAATCGCCCGCCGGATTCTGCTGAATCACCTGCACTTCGTCTCTGTAATGGACTTGCGCGACAGGTGTCGCATTCGCATCCGGCGCGATATACAGCGGCGCGCCTTCCTCCGGCGCATTGCAGACGGCGGAAGTCAGCAAATCTGAAAATTGCAGCGGCACATCTGCAAACTGAAATTCATCGACCCCAAAGTTCGCCTTGCCGTACATATATACATGATACGTTGATGTGTATCCGCCCGAATAATAGCTGTAAAGTTCAAATCCACGGTCATTTATAAACTCGATTGAGACAGAAGGCGATTCCCAGACGCCACCGTCAAGATAATACAAGTCATCGAACATGGATTCAAATTCGGTGTACAAAGTCAGCGAAAGTACATAGACCTTTCCCTCCGCATCCAGATAGTCGAAATACACCGTGTATTTCGTATCCGACGACGACACATTCTCGTCCATCGAGAAGTTGCGGATGGTCAGCTCCGGGCGGGTGAGCGCCTTGTCATTGCAGACGTCCACTTTCCATTTGCCCTTGACCTTTTTGAGGATAATCAGCTGCATCGCGTCGTCTTTCCGCGCCACCACGGGGTACAGCTTGACGTTTTTCAGGAACGAATTGGAAGACATTTTCGTGTCCTCTTCCCGTGGATTCGGCTGATAGAGCGTCCATCCCTTGCCGATTTCCTTCTCCACGACCTGAATCAGCGTTTTGTTCGTCAGCTTGGTCATCCAGTCTGATGATTCAGCCGCTGCGCTGGCGGACAGCGCGCACGAAAGGCTGGTCAGCAGCAGTGCCGCCGCCAGTAGAAACGTCAAAATCCGCTTCATTTGCTTTCTCTCCTTACCCCCACGGCACATACTCATATTCCATGTACGCGATTTCGCCCGCGTCGTTCAGCGCAATCCGCACCGTGATGAACCAGAAGTCAAACGCTGCGTCCTCCTGCGAAACATCATACGCAAAGACGATTTCGCCGCTTTCGGGCGCTGTGCCATCCAGATACGCGCTGATGTACCACGCCCGCAAGTCGGTCACGGGAATCATTCGCATGTCCGCATCCGTCATGCTGCTCAGCATCATAGCGGAAAAATCCGCCGCCAGCGGGAACGTCACCGTCTGCCCGTTATTTGCATACTCGCCCGTTTCGCAGTCATCATCTGTCACAACCCGCTCAAAGCGCCCCGTCACCGCCGTGACGCAGTGGTTCTCGTCCTCCTGCCACTTGACGATTTCAAACAGGTCGTAGGTGTTCCCGGACGCATCGGTGCAGGTGTAGAACGTTGGCTGCGCAGACACCGGCAGAGGAATCTCCTGATAGACTGTCTCCGCGCTTCCCGCCATCCCCATCATCAGCATGATTGTCATCAGCGTCGTCAAAATCCGCTTCATGATAATCGCCTCCTTCGTCTGCGGCTTTCGCCCTGCTATTGCTATTGTATCATCTTCCATGGAAAAAAGGAAGCGGCGAATTGGAACAGTTTTCCTTGACTAATCAATATTTCAGGCATATAATAATCGCTCATGACATACAGGAAACTGGGGGATGAGCGGCATGTCGATTTGGGAGATTCTGCTCCTTGGCGTCGGATTGAGCATGGATGCGTTCGCGGTGTCCATCTGCAAAGGCTTGAGCGTGAAGAAAGTCAAATGGCAGCATCTGCTGTGCGTGGGCGCGTATTTCGGCATTTTTCAGGCGCTGATGCCGACGCTGGGGTACTTCCTCGGCACGACGTTCTCCAATCTGATTGACCAGTTCGACCATTGGGTGGCGTTCGTTCTGCTGGCGATTATCGGCGTAAACATGGTGCGCGAGGCGCTGAGCAAGGACAAGGACGACGACGAAGCCAACGACGATTTCGGCTTCAAGACGATGCTGCTGCTGGCGATTGCCACAAGCATCGACGCGCTGGCGGTCGGCGTCACCTTCGCGCTGGAAGGCACGGACATCGCCCTCGCCGCTGGCCTGATTGGTCTGACGACGTTCACGCTTTCGCCCATCGGTCTGCTGGTCGGCAACCGCTTCGGGCTGCGCTACAAGAGCAAGGCGGAGCTGGTCGGCGGTCTGGTGCTGATTGGCATCGGCTTGAAGATTCTGCTTGAAGGGCTGGGGCTGTTTGGGTAAAATGTTGCTGGGGAAGCACGTGAAATGCTTCCCCGGCTCTTTTCTTTATCCGATTGTTCCCTCTCCCGTCGCGTCATCCACCCACACGACCGTCTGGTATTTATGCTGCACATAAACCACCACCGACCAACGCGCCGTCTCCGGGTCATATTGGCAAGAGTAAGATGCTTCCTGTTCCCCTGTATTGAAGCCGCTCGCAGACAGTGTGCGCACTGCAATCGCCTGTACATCCGCTGCGGAAAGGTTCGTCAGGTTCGCGGACTGCACAAAGCCGCGCATCGGCTGGGTATTCGCCGCGTTCCATTCCACATACGTCCATGTCCCCATCGTCGCTAAGCGGGTCACTTCCGTATTCGCAGGAATCGCCGAAATCGCCGCGGCGGAGAACAGCGGGTCATCCGTCAAGTTGCTTGAAACCTTCGTCCACACCTGCGCTTGACTAAACTGCATATCGCTGACATTCGCGTTCTTCGGCAGTGCGCTTTCCTGAATCCAGCCGATGCGCATGTGATCGCTGGTAATATCGTACTGAAGCATAATCCAGCCATTTTCCCTGCCGAACACCTGAATCCAGTCGTTTGTGGATACCGCCGCCTTGCCATTGCCGCCGCGGAAGTAGTTTTCGCCGGGTCCAGAATAGACGGCGTATTTCTTGTTTGACGTGAACTTGATGTTCTGCGGCTGGGGCAGGCTGTATTCGCCCGCCGACTGCGGAATATCCGGCGGCAGTGACAGCTGCGCCCGCGCCTTTTCCGGCGTCATCGGGATGTTGTCCAGCGAAAACTCCGCGAACGATGTCGGCGGCGTTACGCCCTCCACCGTGGTTCGGGTCGATTTGCTTCCGCCGTCGGTGTATACAATCTTCAAGTACTCGATTTTGTTCTCATAGGGATAAATCCCCATCGAAACGCCGTCTTTTTCCCAGCCGATTTCCGTCACATACCAGTCATTGTTTTTCTTCGTCACGGTAATGTCGAAAACGGGATTGTAGCTGCTCTTATCGTTGTAATAAAGGTAATAGATGCCGTATGCTTCGGTGTAAACCGTCGGAATCCATTCTCCCTGTTTCACAACGCCGCTGGATTGCTTTTTGAGCACCCATTTGCCCGATGCGTTTTTCTCAAAGATGCACAGAACATTCTTCTTTTCGCTGTGCATGAGGACAAATGCCGCCGAAAACCCGTGTTCGTCATACCAGCCGCACGCATCGTAACCATCCTCCGTCAGTTGGCTTCCATAATTCACGCGTCCGATTTCATACGACGACCACGCCGAGCCGTTCAGAATTTGCTTGATGCCATCGGGCAGCGTCGCGGCGTTTCCCGAATCCGCACTGGCGGATGAAAGCAGCAGTCCGCAAATCAGCAGGATGACAAGTGCAAATTTCTTTTTCATTTCCTTTTCTCCTAACCAAATGATGCTTGCAATACTGCAGCGTTGTGCTTCTTCCGTTGCAGCATTGCAAGCTATTGATTTAGCAGCCTTTAATCGCTGCTATCGTTTGTTGCTTAATGACTCCAAGCATAGGGATAAATCAGGGCTTCCTTCGTTGCTTGTCCCGCAATTCCGTCTACTGTTAACCCAAACCGCGGCACACATGCCGTTTGGAACGCCTTCACTGCATTTTCAGTGTTCGCTCCATATTTTCCATCAACTGTTCCAGAAGAGAAGCCGAGATAATTCAAACGTGTTTGTAAATTTCTAACCGCCTGTGTCGCCGTGTTTGAACGTTTCAGAGTCGTTTTTCCAAAGTCCGCTTGTGCAGTCGTTTTGTCTGTTTCATCCTCATAGTCCGGGTCAATATAATCATACAGAATGCTTTCGTCCGGGATGTGAATATATGTGCATCTTTCATCGTCTCGTTTCTTAACAGCATTAAGCTGCGGCTCCGTATGTCCACACACAATCATTTGACCTTGCGTTGCAAAGTCCTCACTCAATATGACAATATGTGATGGATTACGAGAAATATCTCCTGCTGTGCCTTTTGCAACCGTAAAAACGATGTCTCCCCTTTTTAGATTTTCGGGTGTGGCATAACACTCGAACATCAAGCGTGGCGAACCAAAGGACTTCCTAATATAAGCAAGGAAGTCATCAACCACCTTCCACGATGCGCTACTGCCGCTTCGCGCGCCGTACCACAAAAATCCTTGTTGCTTAATTGGCATTCCACCCGCGTGTAAGCATTGCGATACGAAATTCATGCAATCTCCACCCGAATTTGCATAATTTGCATATTGCGAGTTAAAGCTCAGGGCATATTGCCGTGCGTAAGCAACAGCAGCATCACGGTCGTACAATTCCAAGCAACTCATAAGGGGTACCTCCTTCTATTTTTCTGAAGATTCTCCACACCATCCACTTATGATATGGACATCTTCACCTATATAAACGATTCACTTCCCACATTTCTTCCAGCCAATCAAAATTTTTTCGTTTTTCGTCGCGAAAAAGGCACTTTTCTGCCGCAATTCACGAAAAATTTTCCCCTTAGTCAAACATTCCCGGTGGAAAATACGTCTAAAGTGTTGTACAATGAAAGCACCTGTTATTGTGCGCGGAAGGGAGGCGGTCAGCGTGTGGAAACGGCTGATGAGCGTGCTGCTCGTCGTGTTGTTGTGCTGCCCGATTTTCGCCGTCCGCGCGGAAGAAATCACGGCGGATGGGCGCGTCAACCGCGCGCTGCTCGTGGGCTGCGACCGCTTCCTCACCCAGACCGACACCACCCCCTCCTCCCGCAATAATGTGCTGCGCATGGCGGATGCCCTCTCCGGCGGCACGCTTAACATGCAGACCCTCGTCACCCGCGAAGACGGGCTGTCCTCCGCGTCCGCGCTTGTCGCCCTCATCCGCGAAACATTCGCCGATGCGGACGCGGACGACGTCAGTTACTTCTACATCAGCACCCACGGGCTGTGGAACACCGCCGTGAACGGGCTGATGACGCTCCTGCTCTCCGACGGCGAATCCGAGGAGGGTATTACGGCGTATGAGCTGCGCCGCGTGTTCGACACGATTCCCGGCAAAAAGGTGCTGCTGCTGGACGCATGCCACTCCGGCGCAATGATTGGCAAGGGCGTGGAGAAGTCGTTCGAGAACCTGTTTGCGGGCGATAATTACTATGTCGTCTGCTCTTCCGGCGGCGAGGAGGAAAGCTGGTACTGGTCGGGCGAAGTCGGCGGCGAGCGGCTGGCGGGCGCGGGGTACTTCTCCGGCGCGCTGGCGGATGCGCTCTCCCGCACGGGCAGCTTCGGCGCGGATGAGAACCGCGACGGTGCCATCACCCTGACCGAGCTTCGCCGCCGCCTGCTGCAAAGCCACGGCGCATCCACCGTCCGCACCTATCCGGAGGACAGCGATTTTGCCCTCTTCTCCTACGACTTGTCTGCCGTCAGCAGCCGTCGGCGCGAGACAAGCATCGAGGGCATCACCTTCAGCGGCGATACGCTCTCCGCTGATGCGCCCGTAATTGATTTTTCCTTCAACGTCGTCCGCACGGCGCAGGTTGCCTATCAGCTGGTCTATCGCCGTCAGGGCATCTGGGATTTTGACCAATCTACGCTGATTTACGACAACAACGGCGATTTCGGCAGCTACGCCATTGCCGGACGAACCCTATCCCCCGGCTTGAAGGAGCGCTCCATCACCCTGAACACTGCCGATGCGCAGTCCTCCGGCTATGTCCTCTTGCAGATTCTGGTGATTGAAAAGGGTCTGCCGAGCGTCGTCTGGTCGAAAGTCCTCTGCGTTCCGCCAACGACGGACGACCCGCAACTGCGTGTGCATGTGCAGGACACATTCTGCCCCGAAAGCGGCGAAGAATTGACCTTTGTGGTGTATCATGGCGTTCCATGCGAACTGACGGTGACGATTGAGGATGAAGCCGGCCAGACGGTGCGGCGATTGTCGTCACGGCAGGCATCACGCCCGGAGCAGCTGAGTGCACCGGGGTCGACGTTCTGCTGGAATGGGACGGATTCGCAGGGAAAGCTGGTGAATGCGGGTCTGTATCGAGTGCGCGTGAAGGCGTATGTTGGGACAGAACGGTATGAGGTGGAGAGCGGATGGATTTCACTCACGGAAATGGTTGGATAAAAAAGGAATAAACACGCGGGCAAAGCATGGAGAAGGAGCCAACTCAATCGCGTGAAAGGGTCAAGAATCCGGATGATGATATAATGGAAGGAAACAGGGCGGAAAGCCCGGAGCAACGGAGGAGGAGAAACGGATGAAACGGCTGCTGGGACTGCTGCTGGCGATGATGGTGATGATGGGGGGAATTTCGTGTGCGGTTGCGGAGAACACGAACCCGATTGTGTCAGATTGGCTGACCGAACTGAAAAGCAAACGGCTGATTCAGATTGTGGAGGACGAAATCGGCGAGGGCTGGACGCTCTATCAGCCGAACGGACGGGAGGAAGAGGAAAACTTTTCATCCGCAGAGAATTTGAAGGAAATGCGCTTTCTCCCGGTGGTTGCGCAGAAGGGTAATCAGTTGCGGCTGCTGATTTTGAGGAAGCAGGGCGACCTGTGGAAAGTAAGCGAACAGAACGACCGCGCTTTGATGCGGGACGGCTGGATGCTGCAAAATTTTTCTGCTATGCCTTATGGAAACTCTGATTCAACATATATTTATTTTGATTTTGTAGATGAAAATCAGACAGAATGGGAGCTTGTGTTGAATTTAAGCGCTGTGTATGTATCATACTTTCGTATGATTTACAATGCAGAGGGATATGGAACGACAGAAATAGTATTTAACTATGACCACGGAATGAAATTCCAATTTGATGCTCCTTTCTATTTCCGGCTCAGCTATGATGTAGATCCTGCTGAACGTTACTCCTTTGTTGTAGAAGATTTTGATTTGGCGACTTGCCCTCTGTCAATGCAGGAACTCCTTGTTCCAGCGGTCGTTTCCTGTGGTGAGGCAGGGGCGGAACTGTATATCGCATTACAGCAGAACATCCAGCCGATTTTTGTGCTGGCTGATGGTGAAGCGATTGAAGCAATTCCACAGAGATGGCAACGGGACTGGGTAATTGTCTGCTATCGTGGAAATTATCTGTTTATGAAGACGGAAAACTGTAAAATGGAAGAATGAATATAGCAGAGGGTATAGAAGGCGGCTACAGGCACAAGACCTGTAGCCGCCTTTGCGTTGTTATGTTTCATTTTGCAATGCGCTGGCAGGATAGGCGACCAGCCAGTCAGGAATGGAAATATCCAAGAAGGCGGCATTCGTCTTTGCAGCTTCGGTAAGAACATCGTTTAGGATGGTGTCGAGATTGAAACAGGTGATGTCAGTGCTTTCGCGGTAAAAAACCCTTTGACTGATGCCACCGTTATAGTTGGTAGACACATCAACATAGATGCTGCGCAGGGGAGCTTCAATGTACACCCACCATCCGTTCGCGTCGGTAAAAGTCAGCAAAGTAAGATACCAGTGCAGACCAGCTTTGTCATCCCACTCTCGCTGAAACGTCAGGACGGCGTGTGGTACTCCGTTGCGCTCATCCTCTTCAGAGCTATAGTAGAGCTGAATTTCCGCATATCTTTCCTCATAAAGGAATGGTTCAATGTCGATATTCAGCAGCACAGAACTGGAGCGCGTTGTAATTTGCCAATGACCGTTGACCTTTCCCAGCATCAGCAGCTCCGGATTGCCATCCGGCGGAGTAACAATCACCGCGCATTCCGCCTGATTGTTTTCATCACAGCCTTCAAGGGTAGTAATCAGGGGAAGCAGTTCCTCCTTCGTCGAAGCATAGGACGAAATGAGCTCGTCCGCCAGCAAGGCTTCGTAGATTTCATCAGGAACGGTTATGAACTGTGCCAGCGCATGGATGGGCAAGAGACAAAGAAGCACCAGCAGAAGAAACGCACGTTTCATAGAAATCCCCTCCTATTTTTTATGTATATTATAGGCGGACAAAAGATGGAAGTCAAGATATTAGGTGGAATCTTGAAAAAATTGCTTTGGATAGCTTTCGTTACAATGGGAAGCAACCGGACGGGTCGGCGAGGGCTGACCTGCCCGGTTTTTGCGCTTCCTTTTTCCGCCGGATGATGATATAATGGAAGCAAACAGGGCGGAAAGCCCGAAGCAATGAAGGAGGAGAAACGGATGAAACGACTGCTGGGACTGCTGATGGCGGTGATGGTGATGATGGGGGGAATGGCAGGTGCGGAAGCATCTACGGATAACGCATCCATGCAGTTGATACGCATGAATCCGTTGGCGTTTCGTAAAGAACCTGTCGAACTTTATAGCGTGACGCACACACCGAACGGAAGTTTTGTGGTCATCTACTTTGCCGAGGGCGAAAAAACGGAATTGCAAGAAATGTGGATGGAACTTTTTGATTCGGTGGGGACATCTCTTCTATCTGCTAAACTTGGGGAATTCGACCCAAACGGTGAACAAATTCCGCATGGGCAAATTATTTTGAAAAAAGACCGCTTTATATGTGAATACTATCCGGACATAACTTCGATGGAAGTATGTACACAAACGGTATACCGTTATACGGGAAAGCGGATTCAGAAACCGACTACAAAAAAGTTGAAATTTGGGGCTGCCCCTTATGCACAGCATGTTGGCGATTATATGGTTGAAAAGCAAGCGCATTCGGAGGATGAAACGCCATTCCGCACGGTAAAAATCACACATATTGCAAGCGGGAAAAGCAAAAAACTGATGATATATGATTGGTCATTTTGCGCTTTTCCTGATCAAGATGGTAACTTGCTGATTGCACAGCAAAATGAAAAGGGAAATCTGGAAATAAGAAGCTACAATGCAGCGATGCAAGAAAGTATTGTTGAGTTAAGCGGTGATTTTCTTCAGAATGAAAATGTTCGAGATGCTGCTTGCATCGCTCAAACGGCATACATGAGAATCCGTTTAACAAATGAAAAATCGGAAATCCTTCTCTATGATATAACGCAGCAAAAAATAGCCGACAGCCAGACATTGCTTGCAGTAGATGATAACAGCTATATTGCTGAAATCAAGGCTGCTGGCGCCGTCTTGCTGTCGGTAGATGGCTACTGGAATAGAGAACTGCAACGGCAGAAGTATCAAATCAACCTGCTAAATGAGCATTTTGAGACTTCAAGGCTACCGTTGCAGCATGAATCATGCCTTTACATATTCACCGATGTGGAACAAGCAGATATTACAACCATCGAAATGGATGAAAAATCTCATTCCTATTTTGTATGTAGTTATAGCATTAGCGCAGGCGAATAAACTTCGACCAGCCCCAATAGTTCCAAGCGTCTTTTAGTTCGGTGAGATCCGGACCGTTTGTCTTGCCATACTTTCTTACGGTAGAAGTATAACCGGGCGAAGACTGATATACAGCAGGCATAAGTGTACCCTGAATGGTTTGCTTTCCGGCATAGACGCCGACATGACTGGAATAAAATTGATTGCTGGTTGGGCTCTTTCGGAAACCTTGGAATAGTTCCATGCCAGGAATCAACTTGTCATAGCCACCGAGATCTTTGATTGAACCAAAGAATTTTAGCTGTTGGGTAAATTCACTGGTTGCACCCTTAGCACCCTGACTATTTCGAGCAACATAGACATATCCTGCGCAGTCCTCGTCATTATAGTGAACGTCAGTATCAGCAGCATCTTTCTCCAAATTTTGCATAAATTCTTCCAAACGCAGCGGCGAACCTTCGCCGAGATAAGCGTAAATATACTCCGCTGCATCAGTGTAATTGGTAATTCGCATTGCGGTAGATACTTTGTATTTGCGAGCCTCCAGAGAATCATCAGCTTTGTCATAACATCCATAAGCACCGATGTCACTACTGTTCTCACAATTACTGTCGAAGTGAACTGCACCGGACTGGTTAAGTTCAGCTTCAAGTGCTTCAAGACTTGCTTTGCCGAAAAGACCATCGCGGGTAAGATTGTGTGCTTTCTGGAATGCCTTGACGCCGGCAACGGTCTTATCACCGTACTTGCCATCTGCCGTTCCACAGTCAAACCCCATGGTGTTTAATTTGGATTGGAGCTTCTTGATTTGCGAATGAGAAGTAGAGGTATCTTTCTTGAAGTAACAACCGCCCTGATGAATTCGATACAGAGTAACAATACTGTTAGCGCCACTGCCGTAGATTACACTTTTCATAGTCAATTAATCACCTTTCTGCGAAGGATAGTAGAGCCTTCGCGTGTCGTTAATGAAAAACATACTTTTGCACCCGTTAGCTGGTAAGGAAAATACAGAAATCCGTTGCTTTGCAGGGCGGTCCCGTTTCCCTCACAACCACATTCATCACATCCATCCCTCCTTTCTTTTTTGAAAAGGAACACATTCGTTCTCAAAACGTTCGTTCTTACGACCGAATGTTCCCTTTCGACGTGAAGCATATCACCGTTCTGTTATTTTGTCAAGCGAATTTTCGACCATTTAAGTATATTCGTCACTTCTGACAATTTTGCCGAACTTCTTTTGTCCAAAACAGTAAACATATGTTCGCATATGCGCAAGAACGAGATGCTCAAGGAAACCAGCAGTCCAGCACGGGCGTTTTTTCCGCCGGAAGGGGCTTGCTAACAGCAACATCATGACATATAATAAGAAGAAAGCAAACGATAAAGGAGGAATTTCCCTGTGATCCGCATTGAGCTGGACGTGATGCTTGCTCGCCGCAAAATGACCCTGACAGAACTGTCGAGGCGACTCGACATTGCGCTGCCGAACCTCTCCATCCTCAAAAACGGTCACGCGAAGGCAATTCGCATGGCGCTGCTCGATGCGCTCTGCCGCGAACTGGACTGTCAGCCGGGCGAACTGCTGGTGTGGGAACCGGACGACGCGGCAGAAAAGGAATAATCATCCATAGAAAAAAAGGGGCTGGTCTCATCCGCTTATGCGGAAAAGACCAGCCCTGTTTTTGTCGTTCGGGTATGCTGCTATCCGGTGCCGCAAAAAAGGCGTCAACAAATACACCTCCGCGAGGGTCGCGGAGAAAACCAGCGGTCAGGACTGCTTGGGCGTATGACCGGCAAGGTAGAAGCGCACAAGCTCTTCCAGAATTTCGTCGCGTTCCAGTCGGCAAATCATGCTGCGGGCAGAATTGTAGCTGGTGATATACGTCGGATCGCCGGAAATAATATAGCCGACGAGCTGAGTAATCGGGTCATAGCCCTTGGCCTGCAGGGCATTGTAGACATACAGCAGGATGTCCTGCGCTTCATTGCCGGATTCCTGAATGGGGTGCAGCTTGGTGGTTTCAAATTGACTCACAGCGAAGCCTCCTTCCTGCGGCGGCGTAGCATCGGGCGGACGATGTGCCATCGCATTTCATCATCTATTATACACAACAAAGCGCGGAAAGAAAAGTCCTTTTTCTGTGTTTTTGATGAGAATCAGATGAAGATTTTCTGCGGTGGCTTTTCTTTCCTCCCCGGCTATGCTATAATGGAGACGTAACATTCCCTTGAGGGAGGATGCGTATGCAAATTCTGGATATTATCACCAAGAAGAAACTTGGTCAGCCGCTGACACGCGAGGAAATTACCTTTTTCGCGCGCGGGGCGGCGGACAAGACCATTCCGGATTATCAGCTGGCGGCGCTGCTGATGGCGATTCGCTTGAACGGCATGACCGCGCAGGAAACCACTGACCTGACGCTTGCCATGCGCGACAGCGGCGACGTGTGTGACCTGTCTGCGATTCCGGGCAAGAAGATTGACAAGCACTCCACCGGCGGCGTGGGCGATACGACGACGCTGATTCTGGCGCCGCTGGTGGCGGCGTGCGGCGTGCCGGTGGCAAAGATGAGCGGGCGCGGGCTGGGGCACACCGGCGGTACGCTGGATAAGCTCGAATCCATTCCCGGTCTGTCCGTGGAGGAGACGGAGGAGCGGTTCATCCGGCAGGTGCAGGAAATCGGGCTTGCGGTCATCGGGCAGACGGCGGCGCTCGCCCCGGCGGATAAGACGCTCTATGCCCTGCGCGATGTAACATCCACCGTTGACTCGCTGCCGCTGATTGCCGCGTCCATCATGAGCAAGAAACTCGCGTCGGGCGCGGACGGTATTGTGCTGGATGTCAAGACGGGTTCGGGCGCGCTGATGGAAACGCTGCCGGACGCGCTGGCACTGGCGCAGACGATGGTAGACATCGGCAAGCTGGCAGGCAAGCCGGTTGTGGCGGTCATCACAAGCATGGCGCAGCCGCTGGGAACGCACATCGGCAACGCGCTGGAAGTCAAGGACGCCATCGATGTGCTGGCAGGGCGGACGCAGGGGGATTTGCTGGAGATTTCGCTGCTGCTGGGCAGCCACATGCTGGTGCTGGCGGAGAAGGCGAAAACCTTGCCGGAAGCGCGGGCGATGCTGGAAAACGCGCTTTCATCCGGCGCGGGGCTGCGCAAGCTGGCGGAGATGATTGCCGCGCAGGGCGGCGATCCGCGCGTGGTGGAGGATTTGTCGCTTTTGCCGCAGGCGGCGGTCAAGCGTGTGATGCGGGCGGAGACGGCAGGTTATCTAAGCGCGATGGACACGACGGCGCTGGGCATGGCGGCGCAGCGGATGGGTGCTGGCCGCGCGAAGAAGTCAGATATGCTGGATTACTCGGTCGGGTATGTGCTGCATGTGCGGCTGGGGGATGAAGTGACGGAGGATACGCCGCTGGCGACGCTGTATGCGAGGAATGAAGCGGAGGCGGAGGAGGCGGAAAAAGCGATTCGTAAGGCGCTGACGATTGCGAAGGAGAAGCCCTCTGTGCCGCCCCTGTGGGATGCCGTTGTCACGGCGGAGGGAATCACTTATAATAGGTAAGAAAAGAGGATAAACACGCGGAAGGGGCATGAAAGCGAAGTCCACTCAATCGCGCGGAGGGGTCAAGGGGAAAATTTCCCCTTGCGGAGTCCAGAGGCAGCGCCTCTGGTAGGGTTTGGGGCAACGCCCCAACTGTTTCTCGTCAAACTTACTCAAAGGAAGAAGTCAAGCAAAGTCGCGGCAGCGAAGCGTCCCGCGCCCAAACTTCGCGCGTCCTCAGGAGCGCCCCCAAGCTGCTCTATCCACCATCTATGCTGTGTCGCGCCAGATGGGCGCGACCACGATGCTGGGCTTGCGACCATAGCTGTTCTTTTCCGAACGCAGGGGATTTCACGCCCGTGACCGCAGCCCCCGCGCGCTTTGGGGCGCGAAAAGTGTATTATTGATGCAGTCGCTTGCGGTTTTGCGACGGAAAGAACGACAGTTGGATGTATTTGATGCTCTTTTACATCCGATGAGACTTGCAAAGCAAGGAAATATGATGTAAAATAGCAAATGTAAGGTTGACAAAACGCACAATCGGGTGCGGAAACCGACGAAGTGGAGGAAGAACAATGAATCTTCAGGGGCTGAACAAACAGCAAGTGGAGGAAAGCCGTCAAAAGCACGGCGCGAATACCCTCACGCAAATTCCCCCGGAACCGCTGTGGAAGAAAATCCTTGAGGGCTTCAAAGACCCGATGATTATGATTCTGCTCGTGGCGCTGGTCATCCAAGTGGTGCTGTGCTTCATGGGCGAGGCGCACTGGTATGAGCCGGTTGGCATTCTGATTGCTATCATGATTGCCAACGGCGTGTCTGCTATCAGCGAAAATCAGCAGGAAGGCAAAGCATCCGCATTGAAGGCGGAGGAAGAAGCCAAGGAAGTCGCGAAGGTGCTGCGTGACGGCAAGCTGATGGAAATCCACGTCAGCGAAGTCGTGGTGGGCGATTTGGTGTATTTGCAGGCGGGCGACAAAATCTCCGCAGACGGCGAGATTGTCGAGGGACTTGTGAAGGTTGACCAGGCGACGCTCAACGGCGAAACCAAGGAAGCAACCAAGACCGTCAACGAAAGCGGCGAAGCCTACAACACCAAGGATCTGCTGAACCGCTGCTATGTCTACCGCGGCACGGTGGTGTGCAGCGGCGAAGCCTACATGGAAGTCAAGGTCGTCGGCGATAAGACGCTGTTTGGCGAATTGGCGCTGGAAGTGCAGGAGGATACGCGTGAAACGCCCCTGCAGGTCAAGTTGGCCAAGCTCGCCAAGCAGATTTCGACCTTCGGCTATATCGGCGCGATCGCCATCGTCGTGGGCGTGTTTGCCCGGACGCTGCTGGGCGGCAATATCCCCAATACCTTTATGGAATGGGTGAACCTGTCCATTGAAGCCATTACCGTGGCCGTAACGATTATTGTCTGCGCTGTGCCGGAAGGGCTGCCGATGCTCACCAGCATCCTGCTGAGCTATCAGAGTATGCGCATGGCGAAAGACAACGTGCTGGTGCACAAGATCAACGGTTTGGAAACTGCCGGCTCGCTGTCGCTGCTTTTCTCCGACAAGACTGGCACGATTACCGAGGGCAAGCTGAGCGTCGTGGAAGTCGCGACGGGCAACGTGCGCAAGTTCTCCTCGATGAAGGAGCTCCCCCTGCCGCTCAAGGACGAAGTGACGATCGGCATCGGTCTGAACAACTCGTCCTCCTACTCCAACGGCAGCATCATCGGCGGCAACTCTACCGACCGCGCGCTGATGTCCTTCCTGGTTGACGCGGGCGTGGATGCAAACGTGGCGCGTGAGGATGTGCGCAACTTCAACGCCTTTGACTCCGCGAAGAAGTATTCGACCGTTACCATCAACCACAATGGCAAGGTTGTAACCTATATTAAGGGCGCGCCGGAACGCATTATTGCCCGCTGCCAGACGTATCTGGATGAAAACGGCGCGGTGAAGCCCCTGACCGAGCGCAATTTCCTCATGACGTACATGGACGAACAGGCGGGACGCTCGATGCGTCTGCTGGGCGTGGCGAAGTGCGACGGCGATACGGCGGACGGCGACAGTCTGACGCTGGTGTGCGTGCTGGCAATTCGCGACAACGTGCGCAAGGAAGCGGTTGACGCCATCCGCGAAGTGCAGGAGGCGGGCATTCAGGTCGTGATGGTTACGGGCGACCGCAAGGAAACCGCCGTCGCCATCGCGAAGGAAGCCGGGCTGTTGAAGAACAACACGGACGTCGCCCTGACGAGCGCGGAGCTGGCGGAACTGAGCGACGACGAACTGAAGAAGGTGCTGCCGAATCTGCGCGTAGTGTCCCGTGCGCTGCCGACGGACAAGAGCCGTCTGGTGCGCTGCGCACAGGAGCTGAATCTGGTTGTCGGCATGACCGGCGACGGCGTGAACGACTCGCCCGCGCTGAAGAAGGCGGACGTTGGCTTCGCGATGGGTTCGGGCACGGAAGTCGCGAAGGAAGCGGGCGACATTACCATCCTTGACGACAACTTCCTGTCCATTGAAAAGGCAATCCTGTACGGCCGCACGATGTTCAAGTCCATCCGCAAGTTCCTCATCTTCCAGCTGACGGTCAACGTCGCGGCGGTGCTGACTTGCTTCCTCGCGCCCCTGTTCGGTGAAAACGAAATCCTGACCGTTATCCAGCTGCTGGTTGTCAATCTGGCGATGGATACGCTGGCGGCAATCGCCTTCGGCAGCGAACCCGCGCTGATGGAATACATGAAGGAAAAGCCGATTGCGCGTGACGCGTCGATTGTGACGGGCAAGATGATGTCGCAGGTCGTTGTCAGCGGCCTGTACATCACGGCGATGTGCCTGTGCATCCGCTTTGTGCCGGCGATTCAGAATTTGTTCGCCACATGGAATGGTTTTGCTATCCCTGTACCCGGAGAACCATTAGCTAAAGAAGTAAGTGTCATGCTGAACTCCGCCGTGTTTGCGACGTTCATGATGGCCATCAGCTTCAACGGCTTCAATGCCCGCACGGAGCACACGAACCCGTTTGAGCATCTGGGGCGGAACAAGAACTTCCTGCTGGTCATCGGCGCGCTGCTGGTGCTGCAGTTCCTGTTCGTGACCTTCGGCGGCGCGGTGCTGAGCGTTGAGCCGCTGAGCTGGACGACGTGGCTGGTCTGCCTGCTGATTGCGTTCCTGATTATCCCGATTGATATCATTCGTAAGGCGATTATTTCTAAGAAGAAGTAATACGATTTCCAGATTCACCTGCGCCATCTGCTTGCGCCTTTTCCCTTCTGGCGTCCGCTCATTCCACTTAGCGTAGCGCTGCTACGCTGCGTTTCATTCACGTTAGCCAGAATGAAAAATTCGCGGCGCATCTTGGCGCATTCTTATCTGGAAATAGTATAATACGAAATTACGAACGATAAAAATCAAGCTGCACATAAGACAACTGTGTAAATACGCACCGCTCAAGGGTGTAACTCCCCAGCAGGGGCAGCATCTCTGCTGGGGGTTGGGGCAAAGCCGTGGATTCTTACTTCTGCATCATTATTAAGGGAGGGAATAGCATGTCTGTGAATCTGCAAAAGGGACAGAAGATTTCGCTCGTGAAGCCGGGTGAACCGGGGCTCAAGCGAATCATGGTCGGTCTGGGCTGGGACGAGGTCGAGCAGAAGCGCGGCTGGTTCGCGCCCAAGCCGCAGGACATTGACTGCGACGCATCGGTCATCCTGTGCGGCGCGGATGGGCGCATCATCAGCAATGACATCAAGACCTGCTGCGTCTATTTCGGCAATCTCGTGCATTCCAGCGGCGCAATCGTCCATCAGGGCGATAACCTGACCGGCGCGGGTGACGGCGACGATGAACAGATCATGGTCGACTTGCCCAACATCCCCGCGAACATCGACAAGCTGGTATTCGTCGTCAACATCTACGATGCGAACGTCCGCCACCAGCATTTCGGCCTGATTCGCAATGCCTTCATCCGGCTGGTGGATTTGTCCACGCAGAAGGAAATCTGCCGCTTCAACCTCTCCGATGATTACAGCGGGCGGACGGGTCTTGTTGTGGGCGAAATTTACCGTCACAACGGTGAATGGAAGTTCAACGCCATCGGGCAGGGCGTGACTGAAGCAAGCCGACTGGCGGAATTGGTGCGGCTGTATCAGTAAGCAACACAAAATTACGATAGGAGGAATACTCGCATGGCTGTGAATCTTTCTAAGGGTCAGAAAATCTCTCTGGACAAGGGCATGACGCTGGCGCTGGTTGGTCTGGGCTGGGACACGAACCGCTACAGCGGCGGCGCGGAGTTCGACCTGGATGCTTCCGCGTTCCTGCTGGGCGCGAACGGCAAGGTTCGCAAGGATGAGGACTTCATCTTCTATGGCAACCTGAAGAGCGCGGACGGCAGCGTTACCCACACGGGCGACAACCGCACCGGCGAGGGTGAGGGCGACGATGAAGTGCTGTATATCGACTTCACGAAAGTCCCCGCGGACGTGGAGCGCATCGCCATCACCGTGACCATCTACGAGGCGCAGGAGCGCGGACAGAACTTCGGTCAGGTGTCGAACGCCTATGTGCGTCTGGCGCGCCGTTCCAGCGAGAACGATAGCGTCGGCACGGAAGAACTGCGCTACGACCTTGGCGAGGACTTCTCCGTGGAGACGGCGCTGGTGGTGTGCGAACTGTACCGCAGCGGCGCGACGTGGAAGTTCAACGCCGTCGGCGCGGGCTATCAGGGCGGCCTGTACGCGCTGTGCAAGGCGTACGGCGTGAACGTCTGATTACAAATCAACATAGAAAGGGGCAAAGTGGAACGGGCGGTGCGTCTGTCTCCGCTTTGCCCTTTTTTGATGGAGAAGGCGTTTCCGGCGGGTGAATCACCCTTTGAGTGAATCATTCTTCGGGCGCAGCAGCACAGGAGGAGCAACATGGCCTATGCAGAGCGAATCCATCCGCCGCTCAGCCGAAATATGCTGACGGAGGAGTTGAACCGCACCCGCCCGGCACTGTCGCGGGATAGTCTGCCGGACATGCGTGAGAGCGTGATGCCCGCGCTGTCCGATCGGCTGCTGAATGCGCCGGAGGCAACGAGCGTGCCGCAGCATCATCAGGCGCAGCGGATACCGCCGCGGCCGCCGATACCGGAGCATCCGACGATGCGCATGGTGCAGCCGCCGATGCCGAATTGGACGCCTGCGCCGACGCTGCAAGTGTCCAGTCAGCCGATGCAGCCGACCGTGCAGCCGACTCCGCGCCGGATGCCGCCGATGCTTATGCCCGTTGCGCGCGGGCAGAAAACGGCGCTGCGTTTGCAGGAGAGCGGGTGTACGCGGATTCGGTTCGGTTTCGGGTGGCATGCGAACGATTCCCGATGCGATGTGGATGCGTCGGCGTTTTTGCTGGGCGAAAACGGGCGTGTGCTGTCTGATGAAGGGTTTGTGTTCTACGGGCAGCAGACGTCAAGCGACGGCAGTGTCCGCTTTCAGCCAAGCGGCGCGGACGACCGGGAGACGATTACTGTTGATATTGCGCGAATTGACCCGCGAATCCGCAAAATCGTTTTTGTGCTGACGATTGACGAAGCGCTGACGCAGAAACTGCACTTCGGAATGCTGCAAAACGTGTATCTGCGCATTCTGGACGACCGCGACGGGCGGGAAATCCTCAGCTATCCGCTGGAAAACGCGTTCGAAAACGTGACCAGCATGACGCTGGGCGAACTCTACCTGCATCAGGGACAGTGGAAATTCAACCCCGTCGGCAACGGCGTTCATATGGATTTGGCAGGGCAGTGCGCACTGTACGGCGTGACGCTCGCGTGAGGAGGAACAGCGGATGATTCGATTTGAGACAGTCAATGAGCTGGCGCTGAAGGTGACGTGTCAGGGCGGCGGCGTGCTGTATACAAAAGCAGGCGCGTTTATCGCGGGGGAGAGCGTTGGCGGGAAAAACTATACGTTTGAGAAGGTTCTGTTTGGCCCGCAGCAGGGGCTGCTGCAGGCGGCGTTCGGTGCGCTGACCCGGCGTGTGGCGGGCGAAAATCTGCCGCTGATGAAGGTGAATTTCGGCGGCGATTCGCAGACGTACTACGCGAACGCGGGACAGCATGTGACAGCCTATCAGCTGGCGCACGGCGAAGTGCTGTCTGTGGAGGCGGAGAACATCCTCGCGTTCACGGGCGACTGCGATTACAGCGTGCGCTTCCTGGGCATGGGCGTGGTGTCGCAGAAGGGCATCGCGACCTCGACATTGACCGGGCGCGGCGACAGCGCGTATGTGGCGGTGCTCTCTGACGGCAACCCGCTGGTGATGAACAATCGCAAGTCCCGCGCGACGATTTCCGTTGACCCGGATGCGGTTATCTGCTGGATGGGGCAGGAAGGCAACAACTGCGACCCGCAGATTCGCACGGACATCAACTGGAAAACGCTCATCGGGCAGGCATCTGGCGAATCCTATGCTTACGAGTGGGGCGGCAACCAGCCTGTGACGGTGATTGTGCAGCCGTCGGAAAGAAAGGGCGGAATCAGGCTGGCGGTTGACTGACGCATTATTTCCATTCTTTCGGGAATTTCTCTCTCCCTCTGCCCGTTATATAGGCAAAGGGAGGTTTTTCTATGAAGAAACGCATTTTTGCGCTGCTGCTGGCGGCAATGCTTCCGCTGGGTGCGGCAATCGCTGATGAACCGCTCACCGACGGCACGGTGCTGGTCGATTGGGTGGATGGACAGGAGGCATATACCGCCATCTGTTCCGGCGAACTCACCCTGCGCTACGACGCAGACACGAATACATACGCCACGGCAGATGGGCTCATCTGGAAAACGGAGGGGGCACTGCCCTTCGCGACGTATCAGCCGCTGCTGATGCCGCGGACACGCGAAGAGCTGCTGCAATGCAATGCCATTTACGCGGCGCTGCAAGACGCATCCGGCTTCTGGTCGGAGGAAGTTACGGGTACGGAAGTGCTGCCAGTGTATGCCGCGCCGGACGAAAATTCCTACCGCGCATCAAACGGCAAGACAAGCGTCTCGCTGGCGGGCGGCGCGACGCTTCTGATGCAATATGGCGACTGGTCGCTCGTGCGGTACGAGGTCAACAGCAGCCGGATGCGCATTGGCTGGGTGCATACGAATCAGCTCGGCAGCGCGCCGGTGATGCTCACGGATATTCCTGTGACACTCAAAGAGGGCGCGTTCCTGACGGACGACCCCACTACAAGCTGGTATCACACGGCGGAAGGGGACTCGCTGACAGACGTGCGTCTGCTGGCGCAGTATGACCCGTTCTGGGCCTATGCGCGCGCGACAATGCGGGACGGCACGATGCTATGGGGCTTCGTGCCGCTGATGGCTGTGCAGCTGAACGACACGGTGGATGCGGAAGCGATGGCGAACATCAGCGGAACGTGGGGCTTCTGCGGCGGCGGGGAGCTGATGGGCTGGGTGTTCACGCTGATGGCGGACGGACAGGGCGTCTGCTACGCGATTTCGGATGAAGCGTCGGAAAGTATGCGCTACTTGACCGAAGGCATCACCGCGGATATGAATCCGGAAAGCGCCGGAATGTTCCAATGGCAGATTGTCGGCGGAACGAATGGGTATGCGCACGACTTCATCCTCAGCAACACCAGCAACGGGACGTATGTACGCTATCATGCGGCACTGACGGAAGACGGATACTTGGGCTTCTACCAGTGCGAAGCGGGCGGACATTATCAGCGTATCCCATAACGGACAAATGCAGCAGCCAATCAGGCAGGCATCCGGCGGAAAACCGGGTGCTTTTTTTGTGCGGAAAAGGGGAGAGAGGAACATCCAGCGATATATATGGAAGTCCGAACGTTCGTCAAAAAAACGGCAAGTCAGCGACATTGAAAATAGATACACACGGATAAGTGTAAATAAAACTTGCAGAAAGAGCAGGAAAATCAACACGTTGCTGAACGCAAAATGCAAATAGTGCGGATGACAAGGGCAAAAGGGGCAAACACGCTCCAAAACAGGACACACTGGACAGCGTGTATATGCAGAAAGATTGCAAATGCGGGCACAGGGCGGGTTTTGCGGGTCGAGAAAGTGAAAAAAGCCGAAAATTTTCCTGAAAAAACTGCGCAAAACCCCTTGCAATTTTCATGTGTATCTGATATAATCAGAGTGTTGTCTGTACAGGGATGATGTGCTAAGTTGCCGCCAGGCCATGGCGGGTAATTAGCGCGGACCAGCCCGACAATCGGGCGACGGACTCGAAGCGCAGCGGCGACCGCACCTGCAGTGGAAGCCGGACGGCGCCAACGAGACGACATTAGGAGGTAAATCAATGGCCACCCAGAAAATCCGCATCAAGCTCAAGAGCTATGAGCACACCCTGATCGATCAGTCCGCGGAGCGGATTGTCGAGACTGCCAAGCGCACCGGCGCCCGCGTGTCGGGCCCGATTCCGCTCCCCACGGAGAAGGAAATCGTGACCATCCTGCGCGCTACCCACAAGTACAAGGACAGCCGCGAGCAGTTCGAGCGCCGTACCCATAAGCGCCTGATCGACATCATGAACGCCAGCGCCAAGACCGTGGACGCCATGTCGAAGCTTGAACTTCCTGCTGGTGTCGAAATTGAAATGAAGCTGTAAGGCAGGAGGACGAAACAATGAAGAAAGCGATCGTGGGTAAGAAGATCGGCATGACGCAGATCTTCACCGAAGATGGCCGTCTTGTTCCGGTCACTGTGATCAAGGCCGGCCCCTGCACGGTTGTGCAGACCAAGACTGTCGAATCTGATGGCTACAACGCCGTTCAGGTTGGTTTTGGCGAGCTGACCGAGAAGCGCGCTGAGAAGCTGCTCAGCAAGCCGGTTCAGGGCCACTACAAGAAGGCTGGCGTCGAAGCCAAGCGCGTGCTGCGCGAATTCCGCTTCGATGACTGCTCTGGTTACAAGGTCAATGATGTGCTGAAGGTTGACCAGTTCGTCGCGGGCGACAAGATCGACGTGACCGGCACCTCCAAGGGCCATGGCTTCACCGGCCCGGTGGCCCGCTGGAATCAGCACACCGGCCCTATGGCGCACGGCTCCAAGTATCATCGCGGCGTCGGCTCCATGTCCGCTAACTCCGATCCTTCCCGCGTGTTCAAGAACAAGCACATGGGCGGCCATTACGGCGTGGATCGTGTGACTGTTCAGAACCTGGAAGTCGTGTCTGTGGATGCTGAACGCGACCTGCTGCTGGTCAAGGGCGCTGTGCCCGGTGCCAACGAAGGCCTGCTGGTCATCCGCGACACGGTCAAGTGATGCCGCGAGGAGGATTGAACAATGGCTAAGACTGCTCTTTACAATATGGAAGGCGCGGCCATTGGCGAGATTGAACTGAGCGATGCGATCTTCGCGTCCGACGTTAATGTCGCCGCTATGCATCTGGTCGTCCGTTCCTATCTGGCCGCACAGCGCCAGGGCACGCAGAGTGCCAAGACCCGCACGGAAGTCCGCGGCGGTGGTCGCAAGATCTACCGTCAGAAGGGCACCGGCAATGCTCGTCATCATGGCAACCGCGCTCCGCAGTTCCGACGAGTCC
>OBKK01000189.1_pt1 | contig 28108 bp, 27 predicted proteins | sample 1503221 | NCBI WGS metagenome assembly OBKK01 (sample SAMN02044683, study PRJEB22538) | human gut metagenome | reverse complement strand
ATGGTGAGAAGATTAACAAGGAAGAGGGAAAGCTCTTGGCAACAAACAAGATCTTCGATGATTGTTCGGGAAAAACAAGTATCACCAACGCCTTGCGTGATTTCCAGCGATACCTTTCTCCGCATATCAGAACAGAGAAGCCTGTCGTGCATATCTCCCTGAATCCGCATCCTGATGATGTGCTGACGGATATGGACATGGAGAACATCGCCCGTGAATACTTGGAGCGCATGGGATATGGCAACCAGCCATACATGGTTTACAAGCATGAGGACATCGACCGTCATCACATGCACATCGTGACCATCCGGGTGGATGAGAACGGCAAATGCTTGGACAGTCGATATAATTATCACAGGAGCAAGGCTATCACCCGTGACTTGGAGGAGAAGTACAATCTCCACAAGGCAGATCGCAAGCAACGCCAGGCAGACAATCCACTCCGCAAGGTGGATGTAAGCCAAGGCAATGTGAAGAAGCAGGTTGCCAACACAGTAAAATCTCTCTGCGCTACCTACAGGTTCCAGTCCTTGGGCGAGTACCGTGCACTTCTCTCCTTATAATATAATATATCCTTGGAGGAAGTCAGAGGCGAAGTTGGCGGTCGTGAGTATCATGGTTTCGTATATTCTGCCACGGACGGACAGGGCAACAAGGTGGGAAATCCTTTCAAGGCTTCCAAGATTGACAGCTCTGTCGGCGTGGAGGCGATAGAAAAGCGGTTCGCTTATTCTGCCAGGAAGGTTAAGGAGGACAAGAAACTCTCCGAGATGACCAAACATAGCGTGGAAGCTGTCTTGAAGCAGACGTACCATAAGGATAAGTTCGTTGAGTTGCTAAAAGCAAAGGGTATTGATGTTGTTTTCCGACATACAGCTGACGGCCGTATCTACGGAGCAACATTCATTGACCACCGCACTCAAAGCGTTTTCAATGGTTCAAGGCTTGGAACGAATCTTTCTGCCAATGCCCTGCAGGAGCACTTCACCTTGCCTTACGAGAATGAGCAGCCGATACCACTTACCATTCCAAAGGAAAATGGCACAATGCCGGAACAGGAATATCAAGGTTCTGGCTTGTTTGATGAGGACGGCAGCGGTCTTGGACTGATGGCAGGGAATGGTTCTTCCAACGAGGCAAAGGAGGCAGCGTTCGATAGAGAGTTGCGCAGAAAGAAAAAGAAGCGCAAAGGCCCAAAACTTTAATCATTGTCAAGGTTGGCTTTCTTATACAATGGAGAAAGCCATCCTTCGATCAAAAACAATTTGTATAACTTCAAAACTGAAAAACAATGGCACAAGAAGACGATTTGAGAGCATTGGGGAAAATTATGGATTTTCTCCGTGCCGTGAGTATAATTCTCGCTATTATGAATGTATATTGGTTTTGCTACGAGGCAATGCACATGTGGGGAGTGACAATCGGGGTTGTTGACAGAATCCTGATCAACTTCAACCGTACAGGCGGTTTATTCCATTCCATTCTCTACACCAAGCTGTTTTCGCTTTTACTCTTGGCACTCTCATGTCTTGGAACCAAGGGCGTAAAGGCAGAGAAGATGAGTTGGAACAGGATTTGGACGGTTCTTGCCGTTGGCTTCTGCCTGTTCTTCCTCAACTGGTGGATATTATTGTTGCCTATATCTTATTTGGGCAATGCCACGCTGTACATCTTTACAATGACAGCAGGTTATATCTGCCTGTTGATGGGAGGACTCTGGATGAGCAGACTCTTGAAACACAACCTCATGGAGGATGTGTTCAATAATGAGAACGAGAGTTTCATGCAGGAGACCAAACTCATGGTGAACGAGTATTCTGTCAATCTGCCAACACGTTTCTATTACAAGAAGAAATGGCAGAGAGGATGGATCAACGTGGTCAATCCGTTCCGTGCGACCATCGTGTTAGGTACACCGGGTAGTGGTAAGTCCTTTGCTGTAGTGAACAACTACATCAAACAGCAGATAGAGAAGGGTTACTCGATGTATATCTATGATTTCAAATTCGCAGACCTTTCAACGATTGCCTATAATCACATGATGAACCATCAGAATGGCTATAAAGTAAAGCCCCAGTTCTATGTCATCAACTTCGATGATCCTCGCAGGAGCCATCGCTGCAATCCGATTCACCCAGATTTCATGAGTGACATCTCCGATGCTTACGAGAGTGCATACACCATCATGCTTAACCTCAACAAAACTTGGGTGCAGAAGCAGGGCGACTTCTTTGTGGAGAGTCCGATAATCCTCTTTGCTGCCATCATCTGGTACCTAAGAATCTACAAGAACGGAAAGTTTTGTACCTTTCCCCATGCCATCGAACTGCTCAACCGCAGATACGAGGATGTCTTTCCGATACTGACGAGCTATCCCGAACTTGAAAATTACCTATCTCCGTTCATGGATGCCTGGCAAGGTGGGGCGATGGAGCAGTTGGCGGGTCAGATTGCAAGCGCAAAGATTCCGCTGTCACGAATGATTTCACCACAACTCTATTGGGTGATGTCCGCAAGCGAGTTTACACTCGACATCAACAATCCCGAAGAACCAAAGATTCTCTGTGTCGGCAACAATCCCGACCGTCAGAACATTTATGGTGCTGCACTCGGCTTGTACAATAGCCGCATCGTGAAACTCATCAACAAGAAGGGACAACTCAAATCATCTGTTATCATTGATGAGTTACCGACCATCTATTTCAAAGGCTTGGATAATCTGATTGCTACGGCAAGAAGCAACAAGGTTGCCGTCTGCTTGGGCTTCCAGGACTTCTCGCAGCTTGTCCGCGATTATGGAGACAAGGAGGCAAAGGTGGTCATCAATACGGTAGGTAATATCTTCAGCGGACAAGTCGTTGGCGAGACCGCCAAGACTTTATCCGAGCGTTTTGGTAAAGTGCTCCAAAAGCGCCAGTCTATTTCCATCAACCGTCAGGATGTCTCTACATCCATCAATACCCAGATGGACAGTCTCATTCCGCCAAGCAAGATTAGCGGACTCACCCAAGGTATGTTTGTCGGCTCTGTTTCCGACAACTTCACCGAACGCATAGAGCAGAAGATCTTCCATGCCGAGATTGTCGTTGACACCGACAAGGTAAAGCAAGAGGAAAGCCATTACCAGCCTATCCCTATCATTAACGATTTCAAGGATACTGATGGCAACGACTGCATGAAGCAAGCTATTCAGGACAACTACAACCTAATCAAGGAGGATGTCAAACAGATTGTTAAGGATGAACTGGAGCGCATCGCGGCTGACGAGAATTTGAAGCACTTGATACAGAAATAGAAATGACAAAGGCAGTGGAACAAATCACCACTGCCTTTGTCATCTTTCTATTTCAATAATTCCTTACCTTTTTCTGTAAGCATATATTTTTGTCCCGGATGTTTTGGGTTTTTAGGATATTTCATTGATATTAATCCTTCTTCCAAAGCTGGAGCAAGGTAAGTTTTCAAGAAATTAACCCTATCCTTCAATTTTAAGAGAGACATGATTTCTTTTACTGAATATTCATTGGTATTTACAACAGAAATCAGCTCCTGAACAAATTTTGTAGCTTGTTGGGTAGCTTGTTGGGTAGCTTGTTGGGTAGCTTGTTGGGTGTTTACCACACTGTTCCTATTATACTTAAATACAACCCACACAAAATTACCATCAGTATTGATTTCTGGAGCAGGCAAGCCTACACGTTTGCATTCATCGACCATTGTACCTATTCCACGTCCCCAACTCTCCAATATCTTGCTCTTATAGAGTACGTTGGCGATAATTGGATTCTGTGGCTTGGAGTCATGTTCCTGCATAAGACGTTCTATAGGCAAGTCGGCAGGAAAAGTTCCAGTATTTCTTATTTCAACACGATCATCGTAGATAGCGATGCTTACAGAACTACCCGGTTGATGATACGAGCGATGGCAAAGTGAGTTGATGCAGCTCTCTCTTAAAGCCTTGTACGGAATACTCAACTCTTCATCACGATAAAGACCGTTTATCTTACCAGACAGTGAGAGATGCTTAAAGAAAAATGCCATTGCGGCATCAAGCAATTCGTAAATGTTACCTTCCGAACGTTGGTTGTCTATAAACTCTTCTTTTGTTGTTCCTCTGAAACGAGCCATACGCACAAGGCATTGTGGATAGCCATACAAATTCTTGCCAAACAATACAGCGGCAGCATTGTTCAGTTTCCCAACATGGAGCAGACCGAACTTTTTCAAGATTACTGGTATCTCCTCGCGAATGGTTGTTTCTGGAAGTCTTCCGTTTCGTATACCCTCACGGACAGCACCGAGAATGGCATTCTCATCCAAATCGCTTATCTCCAAATCAGAGTTGATCATTGCCTCCCAACCATATTTGCCGCCTCTTTCCATTAAGAGATGGTTATATCGTTCTTGCGGCATGAAGGTAGTGGTACTTTCAATACGCATATACGCTCTTCCTTTGTAGGTGAAAGGACGCATATATCGTGTACATTCTACATGAATGCATATCACATACTTATTGGTTTCAGTAATAGGCACATACGCTATCTCCAACTCCACGAAAGGCTCAATTCTATTGACTGCCTCTGCAATGGAACGTTTGGTACTGTCGGAGACCTCCTGACCTACAATTTTGCCATTGTCTTTGATACCGTAAAGTATATTGCCACCATCACCATTGAGAAAAGCACACAACGTTTCCATCGAGCGGTCTAACTGTCCCGTCGATTCTTTGAACTCCAAGTTGCTGCTTTCCTCTAATCCTGCTATTCTTTCTATATCTTGATAATTCATTGTCTCTGCAATTTTTTACGAACCCAGATGGGAGCCAACAAGATGTCTTTCTGAAAATCGTTTGCTGGAACTTTTTCCAAATGACATTTGATGATATTCATCTGTTGTTCTGTTACGTTTCTTTCACCGATTTCTCTCAGCGCCATTACGATAAGTAACATAAGTCTTGAACGATAGGCAAATGTCCGCATTTCAGAGGTATGCTTGAACATAATGCTTTTGCCATTACCCAATGATACCTTGCGGGAGGAGCCATCGGTAACAAAGACTATATCTGATGGCATCTGTGAGGATAACCCTAATAGAATCATGGCATAAACACCAGTCGGAGCTATCCTTACCTTGTCACGATTTGCAATACCTTCTGCTATTTCTTCCACAGATGGCGTGATAAATCCACTTTCACATTTTGCATCAATTTTCGGATAGCAATAGATTCCTTGGGCTACCCGTATGATGTCTCTGCCTTTGCATAGACGAACCAAGGCAGACCTTACAGCGTCAGATGAAGCTGTATGGGCAAATAAGTCTGGAAAAAACAACGTTCCCCGTTTGGAAGATTTTACTTTCCTTTTTATTTCATTGTAAGCACTCTTCTCTGCCATATCCATTCATTATTTTGCCACAAAAATACTATAAATTTGTGGCAAAACCAAATCTTTTCATTCTTTTTCACTATATAATTAGCTTATATGTACAGAGTCGGCTGAAATGAGCAGTTTATCCCCCTAAAATCTATAGATTAACTCCGAAAGTTGTTGCTACGGCAAGTGTATTCATCCTTTCTCCGCTATTTTGCTTTGCGAAGGCTGGAGATTATAATCAAGGAAGAAACGGATTCCATAGTTTTCCTTAGCTTTGTAGGAGAAGGAGATTCCACTTCCAAAACATACGCCACAATTCTTGGGAACGACAGTTCCTCCTGAAAGAGAAAGCTTTGGATAGGCGATATATCTGGTCAATAGCTTGATTCCAATATTCCATCTTGATGTAATGGGGTAAGAAAAGTAAGGTCCAGCCATTGCCATGACGGCATCGAAGGTTTCACATTCCGCGACTTCGCCATTCGACGTTTTATAGTCCAGTGCTGACTGCTGAGAAATAGAGCCGTTCTTCTGAGTCGCTGTAAACAGAACTTCATCTCCTCATTCTCTCTCTTTCTTCATCCTGGTCCATTCTTCGGTTTACTCTTTCCTTCATTCTATCAAGGAAATAAGTCCTACTTTCGTTCTTGCGCATCTTCATATCCGCATAGATGTGGTAGCACTCCTTTGCATTTACTCCAAGCATCTTGTAGAAATATGCGGCTACTTCCTTCAAAGGTATCTCGCCATCGTTGACACAACCCAGTTCGTCTATACCATAAATGATTTCAACAAGGTCGGATGCTTTGCCAGTCCAACGGATTGGGGTGACTTCATTTGATTTTTCCTTGCCTATGGCATTCGTAGCTGCTGGGGCGGAAAACATATTGGATATCCCCGACTTGGCATGCTGCATCATCTTTCGGATAAACGACAAGGCTTTCTTCACATACATGCAGGGAATATGCTCAGTACCCGAATGCAACAGTGGATGATACTGCAATTCGGTTTCGGCAAATACGAGAGAGAGCATAGCCTCGTGCTGCTCATGAGCCTGTCGGCTAAGGTCTATCACACGACCGATAAAGATGTGGTATTCTACCTGCAATTGGGTTGGGTCTATATTGTCCATACCATCCAAGAGCTTGAAGAACTTTGTTTCTGTCAATATCTGATGCTTCATATCGCTAAATATTAAGAGGTTCAACACTAAATGATGCGTGTACACACTTAGTTTTGTACTAAATCCATGCCAGAGAATGGTTTCAAACAATAACAAATTTGTGTAACCATATGATTCTCAGTATATAATATCGCGATTAGAAGCTTATCACGCAGCGAGGCTTACAGAAAAAGTGTTTCAAAAATGAAACAACAGTATCATCTCTGAAACACTTATCCGCCACTACTTTAACTTTCTTATATGCTTTATGCCATGATTCTTCATCTTCCGGTACATCGTAGAACGGCTTATCCCCATTGACTTTGCTGTAGATGTGACATTGCCTCCGAACACCTCCAATACCTTTTCATAGTGCTCCTTCTCAATACCGTCTTTTTTCTCCTTCAAATTGGTTGCAGGATGGCTGCAACCTTTGCTCAACATCAAAGTGTCTTCTGTGATTGTATCATTTGCAGATAACAGTACGGCTTGCTGAACCACATGCTTCAATTCTCTGACATTACCAGGCCATGAATATGTCAGCATGGCTTTCTGGGCTTCATCCGTTATGGCCGTAACATGCTTGTTCATCCGCTCATTGGCTTCTTCCATGAACGCAGAAGCCAATGGGAGAATGTCATCCTTACATGATTCCAGTTCTGGCAATTGAATAGTAAACTCACAAAGACGATAATACAGATCTTGGCGGAAACGTTTCTCCTTGATTGCATCCTCCAAATTCTCGTTGGTAGCGGCTATTACTCTTACATCGGCTATCTTTTCTTCCGTACTTCCCACAGGAGAATATGTTTTCGTCGTCAGGACACGCAGAAGCATCTGCTGTACCTCGATTGGCAAGTTGCCAACTTCGTCAAGAAAGAGTGTACCGCCGCTTGCCGCACCGAAATATCCGTCCTTGTCACATTCAGCACCCGTGAATGCTCCTTTTCTGTATCCGAACAATTCAGACGCGGCAAGTTCCTTGCTCAATATGCCACAGTCCACACGGATATATGGTTTGTTCGATCGGTTGCTCTTTGCCCAGATGCTGTGTGCCACATGTTCCTTTCCGGTTCCATTGGCACCAAGAACAAGCACGGAAATGTCTATAGGAGCACAAAGAAATACGCGGCGATAAACTTCCTGAAAAGCCTTGCTCTTCCTTTCCTGTATGTTTCCGATATTCTTTTTCCGTAGCTCTCGGTGACGGATTATTTCCTCTATCTGTGGATATAGTTTGTCAAACAGCAACTCTTTCGGGATATAATTCACCGCCCCGAGTTTCATTGCCTCTACTGCTGTGACAGCTTGGTCGTACTGGGTCATAATGATAAACGGATTGCGGATGTCATTGTCATTCATCCACTTGAGCAAGTCATTACCCGTCTTATTGTCTCCAAGCTGCAAGTCACACAAGACAACATCTTCTACATGCGCATTCCGAACAAGTTCAACAGCATTCTTGAAACAGTAAGCATTCCTGGTATGAAAGCCTTTTGATTCAAGGATGCTACACAGATAGTTGCAGAATGTTCTGTTGTCATCAATCACTAATATCGTATCTTTTGCCATATCAAACGTTTTTTTCAAGTTGTATTGTTGCCTCATTAATGATGGTCTCTGCCTGTCTGATTACAACATAAACTGCCATGTTTATTTCTTCATCCGTAGCAGATGTATTCTTCAAGAGCCTGCTGAGTTCCCGCAGCGGTCCGTCAGCACAGATAATGCTCCACGAGCTGTACAAGTGATGTACTATATTCTGCATTTTCACCCTGTCTTCTATGGAAGCCGTTGCCTTTATGCTTACAAGCTCTTCCTTCGTCTCACCGACAATTGTCTCGAGCAGCTTGTTCTTATTTCCGTATGCCATCAACCTTGAAAAATCCATCTTATGCTCTTTTGTTACGGTTTCTATATATCCTTCAACCTTCTCACGGAGTTCCTTAAAGGATACGGGCTTAAATACGCAGCCGCAGAATCCTGCCGATATGAATTCCTCTTCGGTGATGTTGTCGGACGCCGTCAGTATCAATACGGGGATGGAGCGTGAATTTCTGATATTGGAGGCTCTCAAAAGTTCCAAAACAGCATATCCGTCATATTCCGGCATCTTCAGGTCTGTAATTAACAAGTCGTATTCATTCTCACGCATTTTCAACATCAGATCGTTCACATTCCGGCAGGTATCGCAAGACATTCCAGCAACAGAAAAAGCCTCATGTATGATTTCAAGCTGTGCCTCGCTGTCATCAATGGCTATGATTCTGTAATTGGATGCAGTCTCGATACCCTGATAACAGTCTGTCACATTCTGCGGAGAGTCTGCTCTTTCCATTGGCAGCTTCACTGTAAAAATGCTGCCTTTTCCTTTTTCACTCTCTACGGATACGGTACCTTTCATCAGTTTCACAATGCTGTCCACGATAGACAGACCAAGCCCGAAGCCGTCCTTAGTCGCAGCATTGCCAAGACGATGAAATGCCTTGAAGATTTCTGCTGTCTGTTCTCTACTCATACCTGTACCATTGTCATGTACAGACATGGTGTATATTCCATTGATATACTCGGTTATCAGTATGACATCTCCTGACGATGAGTATTTGATGGCATTCGACAGCAGGTTTCGTCCGATTCTCAATAATTTCAACTTGTCAGCTATCACTACTCCTTCCGCATGGTCATGCACCGTAAGAGTCAGACCAGCCTGCGTAGCTTGTGCAGAATACTCCAACCGCAACATTTCTGAAATGCTTCTCAAATTTACAGGCTTCTTGAAAAGCGTTTCCTTTCCGCTGTCCAAGCGATAAAATGTCAACAGACCATCTATCATTTCAGACATCATCTTGGAGGACTGATATATGCCAGTCATTCTTTCGCAAGAAATATGGTCTCTCTCGTGAAGCATTTGTGCGGACTCGCTTGATATAGCTGACAATGGACTTCTTAATTCATGAACAATGGTCAGAAGCGTCTTTCTACGGCTTCTCAGCAGTTCCTGGTTCTGTCGGTTTGCTTCTTGCAATTCCGCAATAAGCAGTTCCATGTCAGTCTGGCTTTTACGCATTTTTGCTGCGAATTTCTTTACAAGAACGAACATGATGATAAACACTGGTATAAGTGAGCTGAGCATACATATATAATAATAAGGATTTCTGTTTTCAATATCCTTAATCTGCTGCTCACGCTTGGCAATACCATTATTTACTTTTGCATCAACAATGGTTATCACATTCTGCAAATGCTTATTGATGACCTCATTTCTGATTCTGAGGCTGTCGAGTATGCCACTTACCTTGCTGCTCTGGTGCTGGTGTCTTGTCAACAAGTCGTTGTGCAGCGTTGTCAGCATCCTTGCCGTTTCGCTATGTCTCAGCATGACTTTGGAGGAGTCTGTCTTCTCGGACTTCTTACCGAACAGACGACTGAAAAAGCCTTTTTTCTTTTTCTTCTGCGCTTCCTGCGCTGATGAAACGACTCTTCTGCTTTCAAACTTGCTCTTTTCAACAATCTTTGGAACTTCTGTTGTAAACCTTGAATGAATATCGTTACACTCGTGTATCGCATTTCTCATGGCAAGCAGAAGCCTTTCTTTTTCTTTCAACAATTTCTGAACCGAACGTATATCTTCATTAGTACAAAGACCGGCTATATTCTGAAGGCGGCTACTTACATCCGCACTAAGCCTGTGGTATTCGTTCGCTGCTGTTGAATCCCAGTCGGCAGCTGTTTCACCGAGCAGGGCCAGTTTGGTGACATGCATGTTCAAATCATACATGCTTTTTCGCCACTGATGCAGTTCTGCATTTTTACACTCAATCTCCTTTCTGTCGCGCCATTCAAATAGGCCGATTACAATGGTACATCCTACGATGACGATGGCAGTCATGATGCCTAAAGCCATCCATCTACAGATATGCCCGGTCTGTTCTTTGCGTTCCATGTTGTTTACTTTTTACGTTTCTATTATTTCATTATTGCTTTGCAATAATATTTTTAATCGGCAAAGATAATGGCAGGAAGCATTAAATACGAATATTTATATATATTATAACAACTTTTATGTAAATTCTTGGTAAAAACAGCATATCGTTAGGAAAATAGCCATTATTGAATAATAACCATTGGCAAGAAAGTCAAAAGCTGACAAAGTGTAGATTGTAAGACTTAATCGAAAAAGGATGGCAAGAGTTTCAATCCTACCATCCTTTTGAATCATATTGAAAAGTCTTTTGCGTTGTCAGCTTTATCAATGAGTAAATGAGAGAGTCGTTTACCTAACTCTTACACCTTTACCATTCAGAACTTCACCTCTAATATCATCAGTTTTACATAAATACAAGTCGTAGCCAATGGCTGTAATATCGCAATATCTTGGAGGAGAGATGATGTTGCTTCGTCAATCCAGTGATCCATCTCAATAAATTGCTTACCACCTTTTGTCTTCAACAAGAAGGAAGAGTCTCTTTTTCTAAATTTATATTCAGAAAAAAGTTAATAAACCTAACTCGCTCTAAGCTTGTCTTTAATTGAATATCAAGAAGTTGGGCGTTTACCTATATCTTATAGGTAACAATATGGAAATGAGCGGACTTCTGCTCATTTCTGTATTTTGCAATATGCAAAGAACACTCCTTTTACAAGTGCAAAGTTAAAACTAAATTCTTAAAAACAAACTTTTCTGCTTTCATTTTAGGATTATTTATGAATCGGTTTATGTAGCACCCCAAATACCTTTAAGTATAACTTGCTTTGTCCCTTTATGTTGCTTTGATGAGATAAGAACATTCAAAGTAAAGCCTATTACAATAATGCGAAATTTTCAATTATTTACGATTTCTGTAATTTTTTTGAGAATATTACACCTCTATTTAAAATTATTATTGTACTTTTGCAAGTGTATTTACCTATTTTATATATATAGTATGGCAAAGAAAGATGTAAACAGATTGAAGATAATGTTGGCAGTAACCAAGCACTCAAACAAGTGGCTGGCAGAAATGCTGGGCAAAGACCAAGCTACCATTTCAAAATGGTGTACAAATACTTGCCAACCAGACTTGGAAACCTTAATACGGATTTCTGATTTGCTAAAAGTGGATGTAAACGATTTGTTGAACAAAGAATGTATCAAAGAATGATGGACGATATATTAAAACAGATAAAGGCTGGCGAGGTGTCGGGGGTGCAGTTCAAGGAACGCATTCTCGACAAATATGATATTGCCTGTGAGTTAGTGGCGTTCAGTAATTCACATGGTGGAAAGTTGGTAGTTGGTATAAAGGATAAGACTGGAGAGATCAATGCCTTGTCGTATTCTGAGGTACAAGAAACTACCAACTTATTGAGTGATATTGCTTCAGAAAACGTAGTGCCATCCATTCTGATAAAGATAGATACTGTTGAGGTCGAGGATGGCAACTTGGTTGTTGCTACTGTGAAGGAAGGACTCAACAAGCCTTATCATGACAACAAGGGAATCGTATGGGTGAAGAATGGTGCCGACAAGCGTAAAGTGTTCGACAATGCTGAACTTGCAGAAATGATGACCGACTGCGGTAGTTTTGCTCCTGACGAGGCTGGTGTTAGGGATGCAACTGTCAACGACCTTGATGCAACGACCATCAAGCAGTTTCTTGGCAACCGTTTTGAAAGAGTTTTGGAGAAGAAAGGCTTGACAGGTGACGCTTTTAATGAAGCATCACTTGATATGATTTGCTCTGCCATAGCTAAGGGACATGACTGTGAGAAGATACTTCGCAATCTGCGATTTATCCGTCCCGATGGCACACTGACCGTTGCTGCCATGCTTCTGTTTGGCAAATACACCCAGCGCTGGATGCCAATGATGACAGCCAAGTGTATCTGTTTTGCTGGCAACAGTGTTGGCAGCAAGGTGTTCCGTGACAAGGTGAATGATGCAGATATGGAGGGGAATCTGCTTCATCAATATGACACTATCATGGATTTCTTCACTCGTAACCTGCATAATGTGCAGGTGGGAGATGAATTCAACAGCATGGGTAAGTTGGAAATACCTTACACAAGCTTGGTTGAGTTCACAGTAAACAGCCTTATACATCGCTCGTTGAACATGAAAGCCCCTGTTCGCATTTTCATTTTCGACAATCGTGTTGAGATTCATAGTCCTGGTGCATTGCCTAATGGACTTACTATTGAGGATATCAAGGCAGGAACTTCCATGCCTCGCAATATGTTCCTTTTTAACAATGCTATATACTTGCTGCCATACACTGGTGTAGGTAGCGGCATCACTCGTGCTCTTGATGAAGATGTTAATGTCACGTTTATGAATAATGACAAGGCGCAGGAATTTGTCATCACGGTTTGGAGAGAAGAAAGTAACGAAGTCGAGAAAAAAAGTAACCAAGTCGAGGGGAAAAGTAACCAAGTCGGTAACCAAGTCGAACAAAAAAGTAACGAAGTCGAAGAGGAGAGTAACGAAGTCGAGGAAAAAAGTAACCAAGTCCAAGACTCAGACACTCGACTTAGACACTCTGACACTAAAAAAGTGTCATTGTCTAATAAGCAAAGGGATATAGTCAATTTCTGTTCAGTTCCTCGAACTACCGCAGAGATCATGGAACGCCTTGGTTTATCCAATCAAACCAAGAACCGAGAGCGTTACATTACATCCCTTGTTGCAGCAGGGTATTTGCAGATGACTAATCCAGATAATCCTACAGCAAGTAATCAAAAATACAAGAAAGTAAACAAAAGATAAGAAGCGTATGGATTCATTATTTCTACTTCAGTTTGCATGTTTCATATTCATGCTCATCAATGCCTTCATCGTAGCACTCTCTCATCTGCATGTAAGATGGGAGAACAAGCGGTATGAGCGTTCTCGATGGATGATCGTTGCTGCCCTGATAGGACTGGCGATACAATATGTGTTGCAGATGACTTTCGGGTTCCGTGCTATGCACGATAATCTGGGGGCGGTCATCAACATCCTCCTCTATACCCCCTGCTTCTCGCTCATCTCCATAGGAATCTACAACATAGAAACCACCCGTGCTAACCTCAGAAAGATGATACTGATGTGTAGTGGCATTTATGCTGCCATCATTGTGGTCTTTTGCGTGGGTATCAGTCTCCATCATAGCCTGTATATCAGAGAAGGGCTTTATCTGATGCTGACTCTGTTTTGCGTAAGTGTTTTCTATTGCATATACATGATTATTCAGGAGATGATTAGGCGTAAAAATATGTTGGAGACAATGGCTGCAACGGATTTGTTGCCTTACGTGAGATATTCCCGAGCCAGTGTAATCATTCTATGGCTCGCTGTTCTCGCTATGCCAGTTGCCATCTTTTCTACTACCTTATTATATATAGTAGGTCCAGCCGTATTGCTTGCCTTGCTGTTCTTCAATCTTACGTTTATCGCTCTCGGCAGCAGTTATATCCCTACCGAAGAACTCTTGGATGAAGAAGTGGAAAACGATGCCTTGGTGGGAACAAAATATAGGTATGGGGGGGGCACTTTCTGCTAAACAGCAGACCTCTGCTGATAGCAGAACAGAATCTTTACAACCACTTTCCGATGAGCGCAGAGATTTCATCCAGAAAAGTCTTGATGCATGGTGTGCGAATTTAGGATATAAGGACAGTACTGTGAATATGCTTACCCTCTCTCGCACACTTTGTATCTCCAAGGATGAGTTATCTGTATTCTTCGACCAGTATCTGAAAACTACATTCAGAATATGGCTTGGTGATATACGTTTCAATGCGGCAAAGAAGATGATGTTGGAATTTCCAGACTATAGTAATGACATTATTTCTGCCGAGTGTGGCTTCTCTGCCCGTACCTATCTGTACCGGATATTCAAGTCAAAGGAAGGTTGTACGCCTACCGAATGGCGAGAAGAACAAGTTGCAAATGCAGCACCAGATGATAAAAAACAGGATTAACCATTTTTCAATAAATATCAGAAAAACGCATAATAAAAGGGAATAAATCGTTAAAATGGGTGTCTACTTCCTACGAAGTAGACACCTAAAACATAGGAAGTAGACACATTGACAGGGGAATGCGCCTCCTTTTTTAGCTGAAAAACACTATCTTTGTGCCATGAAAGAAATGTTAGAATCTATACCAAGGATAGAATTAGCCCTGATCATCATCGGGGTGTTTGTACTCATATTAGGTATTATCTTGGGATATGCCATGATACATGAGTACAGGATATATCTTGATGATCACTATAAGGCTCGCTATAGCTTTCGTGACTTCATCAAGAGGGAACGCTTTTATATATATTTGTTCTTTGCATCCATATTTATCTTCCTAACAAACCTCTTGTATTTTCTGGAGTGAGTTTCGGATAGAATGGATGAATTAGCTTTATGGTGGATACTTGTCCTGTAATTGGAGATAAATCTTTATTTTTACGATAAAAAATGAATGAATGATATGATAAATTATTTGACAACAAAAAATCGGTTGCTGGTTGCAATGCTTGCATTTATTCTTCCATTTTCTTTTGCGAGAGCAGAAGCAAAAAAAGATGGAAAGACTATTTCGCAAGGCTGGTACATCGGTATTGAGGGTGGAATGCCTTTCGGTTTCTCTACCTTCTCAAGCTTCGGACATGACAAGACGCACCTCGGTTGGGCTGCTGGCTTATATGGGGGCTATCGTTTCAACTCCATCTTCTCGGCTGAGTTATCTGCCAAGTATGGAGAGATGAACTTGTCTGCACAAGACTGTTGCGTAGAACGTAACTATTGGTTGGGTAGCGACGGTATGCTTTACAACGCAGGTGTCTTAGGCATAGACAGTTGGGAGTATGCCAATCTGAAAAGCCATGTCAGGATGGGTTGGTATGGGGCAAGAGTGAACGTTCATCTCCTTGGACTGTTCCACAAGACAACTAACAGCCGATGGGATTTGGCTGTTTCGCCTCATATATATGCAGTAACGACCAAGGCTGATATCCAGACTATAGCCGATGAAGCCAAAGTGATGAAAGGTTCTACCAACTGGCATTTGGGTTATGGTGCAGACTTGCAGGTGGGTTATCAACTGACCTCATGCCTGAAATTGGGCATCTATTCCGGTTTGACTCGTCTTACTGGCGAACGTATGGACGGAATGCCAGAGCATCTGCATAAGAACAACTTTGTTTGGGAAAGTGGAGTTAGATTGGGGATAAACCTCTCTAAAAAGAAGAACAAGATAGCAGAAACTCCATCAGTTCCACAAAAGGAAGTTCTACAACAGGAACCAACTTCTTCGGAGGAGGTCAATCTGAAAGAAACTGTGGATAAGGCAGAAACAAAAGTTGTTGAACAAGACATAAAAGAATCTGCAAAGGTGACTTTCCCTGTCATATATTTCACCTTCAATAGTATCGACATCCAACAAAATGAAGAGACTAAATTGAATGATATTCTCAAAACATTGAAAGAGAATCCGAACATGAAGGTGACGGTAACAGGTTGGTGTGACACAAAAGGCAGCGTGACTGTCAATAAACGTATATCTCGCCAGCGTGCAGAAGCCGTAAAGACTTGGCTTGTGAAGAATGGCATAGAGGCTAATCGCATTACTGCAATAGGAAATGGTAGCGATGACACCCAAGATGCGGATAAGGCTCGCCGAGTAGAGACAACAGACAATCATCAGTAACCCATAAAACAAGATAGAAAATGAAAGCAAAAAGAATATTTAATATTGGGTTATGGGTGCTGTTATGCGTCCCATGCCTGTTGGCAAGCTGCGACCATGATGTTCATTCTGATGAGGAAGAAAGTGGCTTGTCAGTATCGCTCACTTGGGCAGATGAAGCTGACCAAGGTACGGAAGTGAAAGACGTGAAACTCTGGATATTCAATGCCGATGACGGTTCATTAGTAGAGGAAAAACATGGTGGTAGTGCACAGGAGTTGGCAAGCCAACGCTTCGCTCTTCCTGAAGGGCATTATCAGATATTGGCTATTACCAATCTCATAGAGCCATTCTTCACCACTGACCAGACCAGGGCTTTGACTAACTGGAACAATATCCAGATAGGCTTGACCAATCCCAAGGATGTAAGGAACAATGCCTATTTCGGAGTTGCCGATGTGAAGATAGATAACAAGGAAGGCAGCTATGTGGTGCAAAACCCGATGAAGAGCGTGCTTCCGGAACTGACCATCATCATAGAGAATGTACCTAAAGGCACAGAGATGAGTGGCAAGGCATTAGATGCAGCCTGGTGTCTGTTCCCTACACTGAAGAACAGTGATGGAGACTACGGATTGCCGAGCATAGAGCCAACGGAAGTGGAACTCCCTACTATTTTGGCTACTGAGTCAACCCTGAAATCAGAAGTCATTCGGCTGATGCCGACCATACAGGGAAGTTCCGCCTCTCATGTTTATCTCCGCCTCTTGCTGCCTGACGGGACCTTGCAGGAGTATGACATCACCGCCCCTGCGATGAAGGTTGGAGGAAAGTATGAGTTGCGACTCAACTACAACCAAATGCAGCCAAAGATGAATCTGGAAGCTACCATCAATGGTTGGACGAACCTCAACAATGAAGTAGAAATCAAATAATAATAATAACATTTAAAATATTGATAAGATGAAAAAGATGACTAAGTTCTTCGCCCTTGCACTCTTGGCTGGTGCAATGGTTTCATGCAGTACAGAAGACACCGCACCTTCTACCCAGAACGATAAGGTAGCCGTGCAGTTTACTGGTGGTATCAGCGTAAACACCCGTGCTGCTGGTGTAGCTTGGGCTGATGGTGACAGGATCGGTATCTTCATGACAGAAGCAGGCAAGACACTCTCTGCGGATGTAATCAAAGAGGGTGTTGACAATGTTTGCTATCAGTCAAATGGAAGTATAGCCTTTTCACCTGTTTCTGGTGGTAAGACTGTTTTCTTCCCGATAGATGGAGATGTGGACTTCTATTCTTACTATCCACAGACCACTGTCAATGACTACAAGGTAGCACTTGATGTAACAGACCAAACGAAACAAGAAACTATCGACTTCATGTATGCCAAGACAGAAGGCTGCAACAAAGCTACGCCACAGGTTGACTTGACGTTCTTTCATAAGTTAAGCAATCTTATTTTGGATGTTCAACCAGGTAATGGTCTCACGCAAGAAGACCTTAAGAAAATGACTGTGACAGTGAAAGGCCAGAATACCAAAGCCACTTTCAATCTTGTGGATGGAACTATCTCTGGTGAAGAAACTCCTGCGGACATCACGATGAAAACTACCGAAGCTGGCAAGCTGTATGAGGCAATCCTGCTCCCTACAGAAGAAGCAAGCCGAGTGATAGAGTTTGACCTCAAGAATGGTTACGACGCTCCTTTTGTATGGACAATGCCTGTAAAACTTGAGGGTGGCAAAAGATACCACTATACAGTAGTAAAATTGAGTCGTTCTGCCGTAGAGATTTCTGGAACCATTAAGCCTTGGACAGAGGCAGGAGACAATAATGAACATGTAGCACAATAACAACTATAAAAATAGAAAATTTATGAAAAAGTTTAAAATCTTATACATCGCTGCTGTAGCTTCGTTGCTCGCAGCTTGCGCTAACGAAGAAGACGGAATCGGCAACAGCAGCCCTGTTGCAGCTACCATACAGGCTAACATATCCAAAACTGTAACACGTGCAACCGTTGGCAATACATGGTCAGAGAATGATGCCATAGGTGTATATGCATCATCTGGTGTCATTACAAAAGAAGACAACAAGAAGTATATTACAACAAAAGGGGATGGTACTTTCGAAGCAGCTAGTAATGACAACATCATTTATTTTAAGGACAATAAAGAGACAACGTTTAGTGCATACTATCCTTACAGCGAGTCCTTAGAAGATGGTAAAATGGATTGGATTATGTCTGAGGTAGAAGCAAATAAACCATGTAAGGCTGATGTACTTTTTGCCTCAGGGGCTACTGCAAGCAAAGCGTCTCCAACTGTGAAATTTACAGATGCGGAACATCGCTTTAAGCATTGTATGAGTTTGGTTAAGTTCATCATTAAACCAGGAATGGGTATAGATCAATCAGAAAATATTCTACGAGGGCTCCACCTAAATGGCATATATAAAACAGGTAAATTCGACACTAAGACTGGAGCGATAGAGTCTGCGCAATACAGAACCTCATATCCTTACAACTTTTCTACTTCTTTCGATAAGGAAAGTAGTGTAGAGATGATTATGTTGCCACAAAAATTGGAGAACGACATGATGGAAATTGAGGTTGACCTTCAGGTAGGTGACGAGCTTAACACTTACAAAGCGACTTTAATGCCTGCAACAGACTATCAATTTAAAGGCGGATATAAGTACACATATGTTGTTAAAGTAAACAATACCAGTATTACCATAGCAGAAGCTGACATTGAACCTTGGCAGACAACAGACCAAGGAAATTTAGATGCTGAATTAGAATAGGTACAAAATACTTGTTCACTACAATATTAATCATTTAGAACCTATCCCTAAAGAAAGGAGTATATCGGAATAGGGAGTTTATAAAATTGTTGTATATTAAATTTTTATGATTATGAATACATATATTGATTCTTATGTAAAGACACTGAAACTGAACAATCAGTCAGGTACTGTATGCAGTCTTGAATGCTATTACAAGATTGCACAAGAAGACAAGCCCAAAAGAGCAAAAGGAACAGGCAATTTCCCTGTTGGTCAAAGCAAATCTCTTGATTTGTCTTCTTTAGACACCTTGAATGAACTCGTAAATAAAGGACATGAAGTTTGGGTTACCGCTTTTGCTAATGTTAAAGCTGGAAAAGATTGCTCTGCCAATGTTTGGGTGAAGTACAAATCAAGTGCTGATGCTACAGCTGAATATACAATTTCAGGAGTTATTAACTTTACCAAGATTTCTTTTAACGAGGTAAAGTAACCTTTTGTTACTTGTTGTGGGCAGAAAAGAACAACATTTGTTCATCTGCTATATATGTACTATAAGTACAATTAGGAAATACAGGGTTCGTGAGCTTGGTCGCTCACGAACTCACTAACAATTTAAAATAGATGATTATGAAGAAGATAAGAAACATTTCCTATGCTGCATTTGCATGTTTTGCAATAACGTTTTCCGCTTGTTCGCAAAATGAGGATATTACTCCAACGCTGAAAGGGCAGGAAATAAATGCAACCTTCACTGTTGGAGGTGTACAGACACGTGTCAACACTTTGGAAAAAGGTAACAAATGGGAGAATGATGACGATCTTAAAGTACTGTTCTTTACAGATGACTATATAAGTGAGTCTGCTATTCTTAATTTTGATGGCAAAACAAAAACATGGTCTCATAGTAGGCTCTTCCGTTGGAAAGATGATTACAGCACGCATAATATATTAGCGGTACACCCTTTTAATTATGATTTTGAAAAGTATGAATTACCTTTAGAGCAAAAAACGTTACCAGAATTAAAGTCGGCAGACTTAATTAATGGCTATTTGTGTCAGGCCCCAGATTGGTTTATAGAGATTCCCATGAGACATCGTATGTCGCTGGTTACAATAACATATCATGTTGGTACTGCAGATTATCCCAATTTGGATATAGAGGAACTACAAGTGTACCCCAAAAGCACTAAGGTGACTTTTAAGATTGACCAAGGAAAGAAAGAAATTACCATGAATCAGCCTGGGGGCAATCCAAATTCTGATTGGATAACGGCTTGTAAGCACGACAACAACCAGTTCTCAGCAATAGTAATTCCTGATTCATATGCTGCTGATGATACTTTCTTGAAATTCAAGTTAGGCAACCAAAGTTTTAATGTTAAAATGAATATGGATACTTCTTTCAAAGAGGGCATATGTTATACGTATGAACTTAAAGTTGGCAAGAACAAAATGGAGTTAACTCCTACAAGTATAGAAGATTTATCTGGTTGGGATAGTGAAGAAGAACTTAAAAGTAAATAGATATGATTATGCGTAAGTTTTTTCAATATGTATTGATGACTGTTACTGCAATGATGGTTACATCATGTGCAAGTGACATGGACGGAGCTCTTGTTAAGACCGACAAGAGCCGAACACAGTTTGTAGTAGGTGATTTTCCTGCATTTAGAGACTCGCAGACTCGTACTGTAGGCACGGAGGATGGGGGGAAAACTTCATGGGTAGATGGGGATGAAATACTTCTCTCGTTTACTTCTAAAATATTGGGAGAGCAACGTGCCACTTTGACAAAGACTTCTTCTGGATGGGAAATAAAAGATTCTCCTATTTATATGCGAGAAGACGAAGCACCTGCGGTTAAAGCTTTGTATGCTCCTAACTATGAATGGAAAGATAACACACTGTCATTGAAAGATGGTACGGTGGAAGGAACAGGAGAGTATATTGAAGTGGATTGTGATGTACATAGTGCCGATGAAATAATAGTGCCTTTCAACAACGCCACACGCAATTATTCACGCTTGCGCATTGCGACGATTAAAAATGAACCTATAACGGTTGGCACCGAATATTTTACCCCTGTTGCTGGTAGCAGGGAGGATTCAAAGGAATACAGTCTAACTTCCGACAATAATGGCAATGTGTTTTTATATGGTTCATTTGTCAAGAATTCAACCGTTACGATAAAATATAATGGTACATATTTAGCGAATCATGCTTTTACAGGAACAACTGAAAATGGTAAGAGTTATGCGTTGGACGCAACTGTCATTTCAGAAAATAGCACTGATGATATAGGGACTGCTATTGCGAATAAAATAGCTGACGACAAGACCAACATCAATCTTATCCTAACTTCAGAAGCTGACGAAAATGTATTTGATAATATAAACTATGGTCTGATGGAGGCTAGCGATGGAACTATAAATTTAACAGTGATGGGATGTAAAAAGATACCTTCATCTGCCTTTAAGCATTTCACGATGCTAAAATCCATAACTCTACCAGATGTTGAAGAAATCGGCGAATATGCTTTTGCTAATTGTACTAGGCTTCAAAAGGTTGTCTTAGGCAATCTTAAGAAAGTCTATGGAAATAAAGATTCTGGTGGTATATTTGATGGCTGTGATCCTAAACACTACATCGATTTGGTTTTGTCAAAAGACCAGAAAGTTATGAATGATGGCGAAGCCGAAGGTAGGTATTGTTGGACTGCTGATATTATTACAGATTATGATCTTAGTGATGAACATGTCAGCAAAAAATTCCTTGGGTATGAATTTAAGTCCATAACGTGTAGATATAAATTTGAATAATAAAGTAGATTGTTTAACTCCTAAGCTGGGCAAGGAGTATAAGGTGCTCGGCAAACATATATTCACCCGCACTTCACGGGAAACAACAAGGGTCTATATGCCACGATGATAGGTGGGCGTATAGACCCTTCATCGTGTCTTGATACCTGTTGGGTGGATGATATGGCTGTATGGTGGTTTCGTGCTACCTGTTTTCATGGTTTGAAGTACCTTTGCGTCAATCGTGAGGTGCTCAAACAGATTTTTATTATGAGAACAGAAATGAAAGCATCAAGCGAGTGTTTGTACCCTACCGATGTGTTCTTGATTAGTTGTGGCATGGGATGCAAGCGAATCACCGTCAGCGACATTGCTTATATTGAGGCAATGAAGGACAACTGTATTATCCACATGATTGATGGCAAGCGTTACACCCAATCTTGTCCTATGGGAGATATTGAGCCAGAGTTGAACCCGAATATGTTCAAGCGCATTCACCGTTCTTTCATCGTCAACATCCGCTACATCGACATGTACTATTATGGTCATGTCGTATTGGTGAATGGTATGGAAGTACATATTGGCGACAAGTATCGTGAAGCCTTGAAATCATCGTTTCACTTTTGGGGTTCGAGAAATCGAAACAAGTAAGATTTTGAAGAAATAACAGGCTGGTATAGCCTGTTCGATGGACACAAAGCCCGTCTGGTGGAAATAGTTGCACCAGTCGGGCTTTCGTTATATCTTTGCACCATCAACGTTGAGAGGCGGGTCCTGAAAAGCCTAATAGTAAACGAGTAAGGAAAAACAAGAATTATGATATTAAACTTTTTAAATCAATTCCGCAAAGCTAACAATTCTATTAGAAAGTTAAGATTATGTGGTAATTTTGAACGTATTGGAGATCCTTCATTGAAATCTATTGATGTCACCATTTATAAGGAGGATATTCTTATGATAGCTCCTTGTGATTATGGTGAAATGGCTTACTTTCTTCCGTGGAAAAAAGATACTGGTTTTTATATAGATCTTCCTAAGAATGCTCCACAAGCTTCTATCTTTTTGACTTCAGAATTGTCAGGATGCTTTGTTGGTGTGCAGGATATGGGAGATTTCTATAGAATTAGACATTACAACTTCATGACTGTAAATGCTGATGTGAATGATCTACAGCGCTTTGATGACGAACATCATTTGATCAATTGGTTAGCTCCTAATCGTGACAACATAGGACAAATGCTTACCGGGGCTCATGTACCTCATGAATTGTATACTGGTTATTCTGCAGGAAATCCAGTCCTCTTTTGGGGAGAGTATATTAATAATGATTGGGTGTTCTATTATCAAGCTACAGATAATACCGTTCATCGTTTTTTAGTCTTCAAAATTTAAATGTTATGGCAATTGACACAACTCCTTCGCAGGTAGCAACTAATGCGTTGCAGGCGATTCCCTTCGGTAGTATTATCGGAGGTCCGTTGAAAGCATGTATCGAAGCGCAAGCTATGGCTGCGCAGACATCATGGCAGTTTATTCAAGAAGTAGGATTGAACACAGACCCGAATACAGGAAAGAAAGAGGCTGTAAACGTTTCTTTCGAGTTTCTCCAGAACGGTCGCATGGTTCAGTTGAATGTTCCGCTGTTGACGATTGTACCTATCCCATACATCGCCATCCACGACATTGACATCAATTTCAAGGCGAACATTTCCGCTTCCTCTTCAAGTGTTAGTGAGCAGTCAAGCAGCTCGGCTCTTGATGTTGGTGCTGAAGCAAGTATTGGCGCAAAATGGGGACCTTTCCACATGGATGCCAAGATGAAGGCAAACTATTCATCCAAGAAAGACTCAAAGGCTACACAAGAATCTAAGTATAGCGTAGAGTACACGATGGATGTGGCTGTCAAGGCAGGTCAAGATAGTATGCCAGCAGGTCTTGCCAAGGTTCTTGAACTTCTTGGTAATACACTTGACGTTTCTGACCCAGAAGGAACTTTGGAGGTTAGTGCTCGTGAGCTTACCCTCACTGATGGTAAGGCAACCCTTATTGCTACCTACAAGAACAGCAAGGGCATCTTCGAGCCAGAATCTATCAAGATTGACGGTGTAACAGGTAAGGTAAGCGATGATAGCGTGGTCTTTGAACTCAAAGAGGCTAAGACCTATACTGTTGTTGCAGGTAAGAAGAAGGTTTCGGTTGATGTGCAGAACGTAAAGCCTGACACAAAAACAGACACAACCAAACCATAATCTAACGTAAATTAAAGGAATCTTATGGCTCAATTAAGTACTATAATCAGTTCAATACTCCGAGACATGATAGTGGCACAACATGAAGCAAACATGTATGCCATGTCATTGGAGGATGTTTACAAGCAAAATGGACGCTTGGAACAGTTCGCCCTTCCGACAGTTGCTGTTGGTGAGGTGGAGCTTGACTTGCGCTATGGTGTGAAAAGTGACTCTGCTCAGACAGAACAGTATGAAATCAACTATCCACAACTGCGTAAGGTAGCGAAGCAAATAAGCACTAATTTTGCCAAGGCAATAATCAAGAGTACCCTACCTGTGTTGCAATCTCTTTTTCCTGAGAACAACACAGATGGTGGAACAAAAGTGTTGGCAAATTTTGCTGTAGATGATAATTTGAAAAGAAAATATAGAGTTTTTTTGAGTCGTAAGATTCTGAAAGCTATGCAGCTGAGTTTCACTTCTCTCATCAAGGATGATGGAAGTATCAACGAAAGCGTTTTGCTTGACTGTCTTCTTTCCGTGTGTGATGAAAAGTTGCTTGGACTCGAAGACCTGCAAGTACTATTCAACAGACCTGATGGGGAAAATACCCGTAAAGATATACGAGATAACTTGGAGAACTTCTTGAAAAATATGATGCCATCATTATTGAAAGACATCAACTTGAAGCGCAAGCGAATCATACCATCTGTAGATGTAACATTGAACTCTGAGGAATTGGCAAACTTGCCAGAGGAATGCATCCATACCTTGCATTTCCACGTTTCGCCAAATAACATCAAACTATATTCTGAGGAATAAAATATTGTAGAACCATAAAATAGAAAGATTATGCCTACAGGAAAAGATATAAAACGAACAAGTAGCCAAGTGATGGAGTTGAAAGACCTTATTTCTGGTCCGTTGGCTGCTACCATTGATGCAGACTCCATAGCGACCAGACGTTATTTGAGTTATCTGATGGAATTGGCTTTCGAGTCATACGACAAGGAAACAGGCAAGGTTGGTGAACTGCGTATGCTTGAGTTCAACTATCAAAGCCACGATGTAGATGGTACACATCAACAACAGGTAAAGATACCATTGCTGACATTAGTACCGCTGCCATTGCTTCAAGTAAAAGAAGCTGATTTCGATTTTGACATTCAGATAGTTGATGCCCTAAGTGCAGATACAGATGCCACATTTTCATTAAAGAATGGTGCAACACCTCAGGAGAAAACAGCAGAGGGTGTCAAACTGAGAGTCTCAATGGCTTCCGCAAAAGCCGAAGGCTCACGCAAGAGCAGTTCACAACAGTCGCTTACTGCCAACATGAAAGTGAAGGTAAGGATGGAACAAGCTGATGTGCCTGGAGGTTTAGCCAACCTTCTGCATCTTACTACCAACAATTTACAGATGGAAGCGGTAGAAGAAGGAAAGGAGGCAAACCATGATGAATAATAAGCAGACGCAGCAAGTGCCAGGTATGGCTTGCCCACAATGTGGCAAGTTTATCCCAACCACCATCACTGAGTTGCTGACTTCTGGATACCTACGTTGTCCTTATTGCCTTTTGAAGTTGGATATAGACAGGCACAAGTCGGCTACGGCTCTGAATGCTCTCGCTAAGGTGGAGGCTGCACAGAAACGAGTGGAAAGTACAAGTAAGTTTAACCGATAAACTCTATATAACAATGTGGTTGAGAAGAATATGGACAAGAATAAGAGACACGGTCGTTAAAAAGTTTGGCGTATGGGTGGATAAGGAATGTCCCCTCATTGAGGATAAGGACGATTTTGTTGGCGAAAAGGTTATCAAGGAAGTCATGGATAAATCCTTGTTGGAAGAATCCATTATATCGTCTTTGGAAAAGGCTAAGAAGGAAAGGGCTGTCAAGGTAAAGAAAAGGCAAGGGCGCAATATTTGGGAAGTCAGACCTGCCACCATTGTGGATGCCTACCTATTCCTCATAAACCTGTCGTGCATGAAACGTGAATGGTTGCAGCGACATATCAAGGCAGACAAGACAACGTTCAGCATGGAACTTGCCGATGGCTATGTCCTTGAACTGACTGAAGGTTGGAAGCGCATGAACGCAGAAGCCCTGCTACGCATCAGCAAAGACAGGAAATATACGATGAAGGTGTATTTCTATAAGGAGAATACGGCATGAAGAAGAACTGGTGGAAATATCTTGTTCCTGTTATCCTTGCCCTTTTGCAGATAGGTGGAAGTATCTACAACAATTACTTCAAAAGCGAAAAGCCGAAAGATGAAACGACACGTTTTGAGTTTATGATAGATCAATCAAAGCTAACGATGGATGGCAATGTCTTCCACTGCTATGATATGGGAATTGCTGATGCTCAGCGTTTCTTCTACCGTTTGAGTGGAGGAAAGAAAATCATAAAGGGACATGACTATCGTGGAGACACCTATCTAACAATTTTCTCTGGTGGAAAAGACAGCCTGTTTATGATTTGCTTGAAAGAACCAACAATTGATGGCATTGTAGCAGAAATAACTCTTCCAGGAAAGAATGGAGTGAAGAAGAAAGCCGTGTTTTACAATAGGTCAAAATGACAATAACATTTAATAATTAGAATTTATGCAAACATTAAAAAGAGGTGCATCTGGTACTGATGTTGAGTTGCTTCAGCGATTGCTCTGCAAGAAGGGCTATCACGTAGGAGCTGATGGAATATTCGGTAATGATACCGAAGTGGCTGTCCGTAAATTTCAAAAAGACTACGGATTGGTATCCGACGGAATAGTTGGTCAACGCACATGGGATATGTTGCAAAGCGACAGTGCCCAGTCTTTGGCTTCCTTGCGTCTCACTGAATCAGATTTCAAACACGCAGCAGAGCTGCTTGGTGTGGAAGTTGCCGCAATTAAGGCTGTGCTTGAAGTTGAAACAGGCAACAAGGGCGGTTTCCTTGCTGTTGGCAAACCTACAATTCTATTTGAGGGACACATTTTCTGGAGTCAGTTGAAGAATAGAGGCATTGATCCTGCCAAACATCAGAAAGGCAATGAAGACATCCTCTATCCCAAATGGACGAAGACCCATTATCAAGGTGGCTTGAAGGAATATGACCGTTTGGAGCGTGCAAGATCTATCCATCGTGAAGCTGCCGATTCATCTGCAAGTTGGGGATTGGCTCAGATTATGGGATTCAACTATCAAGTGAGCGGTTGTAAATCCGTCAGCGAGTTTGTGGAGATGATGACGGAAAGTGAGGGCAAGCAGCTGGAACTGTTTGTTCGGTTTATCAAAGGCAACCGATGGGATGGCTATCTTCGTAATCTTGACTGGAAAGAGTTTGCCCGACATTATAATGGCTCTGGGTATGCTCAGAATCAGTATGACAAACGATTGGAAAGAGCCTATGCAAAATACAAATAGGAATACATCAGAACCTCCCACTATATAGAAAAGTCTGCTATATAATGGGAGGGTGAATTGCATTATACACCTCTAAATTACTAATAGTTCCGTTGTCTAACGATTGCCAAAATTACTTTTAATCTCTTTAGACTCTCGCAATAGGCGATTGGCAATGCTGTCTTTATAAGCTGCTATTTCTATCATTTCATAATGGTGGCGGACAGAATCCTCATAAGCAGTAACACGATTTCTCACATTCTCAATAACTTCTTTATTTGGGCATACAGAAAAGTTCTTTTCGATGTATCGAACATTGGGGTCATCGGATGGAAGCACCATCTTCAAAGCCCGATACTTCAAATCTGCCTCTTCCCAATCTTGATGCTCTCGCCATTGGGTGAGATTACCCCAAATGGAGAGAACAAGAGATAGAGCCAAGCCACCAATGAAAAGAAGAACATACTTTGAAGTTGGCTCGAAGCGATGAGTCACTACTTTCTTCAGAGGTGTGTTATCCATTGCGTGAAGTTTGTCCTGCACAATTTTTGATGTGGCATTCAGCTCTTGTTTCACCTGATTAACAGTATCAAACAAGAGTTTACTTCGCTGTTCATCTTTGCTTGCTTCTTTTTTGGTAAGGTCGGTAAAAATGCAGATAGCTTCTCTTAATCTTACCAATTTGTCAATAGCTTCCCCTTCTTTTACAGCCATAGCAA
>OBKK01000186.1_pt1 | contig 28531 bp, 8 predicted proteins | sample 1503221 | NCBI WGS metagenome assembly OBKK01 (sample SAMN02044683, study PRJEB22538) | human gut metagenome | reverse complement strand
ATAGAACTCTTGGAAGGGGTATGTCAGCTGAGGATGTTTCCCGCTTTAATGAACAGTTAAGGACAAGAGGTTTAGAGCTTTATGACAAAGGTGGATACAAACTAAGGTTACTTCAAGACCCTACTAATGAGCTTGGGGAAGTTACAGCTCCTAGAGTTTCAAATACATCTAACATTAAACGTACACCAGGTAATACCAAAAAGGGTCTAAAACTTAATGTAGCACCGGAGGAAGTATTAGCTTTAGGTAGAATGGTAGGAGGTTTAGCCGCGAATAATAGAGCTGCTAGAATCTATAAAGAAGGGTTAAAGCCTACTCTATTAGACACATTTGAGAATACTGTTCCACTGCAAGGTAATTTCCAAGCAGTGACTAATGCTGAACAACAAGCAAGTAATTTAGAATCTGTAGCTGCAAGACCTAGAACTTCTGATGCTTCATTGCAATTAGCTGGAGAATTAGAGGCTAGTGGTAGAGCAGGTCAGGCTAGATTCCAAGGTGGTCTACAAGATGCAGAAATGTTCTATAAGACTAGGATGTTAGGGCAGCAAGAATCCGATGCAGCTAAAGCAAGAAGGGTAGAAGTTGCCAATAGAAATAGGGCTTCAATGAATGCTATAGATACAGCTAAAAAGCAAATTGATGCTGGAAGAGTAACTGCAAACTATCAGCAGGTTATTGCTCCTTACCTAGCTGGCGTAGAGAATAGATTTAGACAAACTAAAGCTATGAGAGACCAACTAGCATTAGAATCTTATTTGAATGAAGCTAATTCAAATTATAATACTAGTGCCGCTAAGATTATGGAAGACGACCCAATAGGTGCTCAGAGAGAACTATCTAAGCTACAGAAAGGATTACAGTCTGATATGTTAAAGAAGAGAAGTTCACTAATAAGTACCCCTTGGTTAGTTCAGTTTAGTGGAAAAGGTTCTAAATTATCCTATGCTGAGAGGGCTATGCTTCAAAGAGCTAAGGACTTTAATAAAAGATTATCTGATGATAATAAACAGTTTCACAAAGATGTAATGGAATCTAAGAGGAAACATAATAAGATGATAACAAATATGTCAGCCCTCACTGCTGCACTTATAAAGAAAGGAATGCAACTATGAAATTAACCTATAAGCTACAACAAGGCGGGGGAATGCCCGCCTTCGTTAGCTACACCAATGTACCTCAACCACAAGTAGCTGCTCCTTATTCATCCACATCCTCCAGCCAAGGTGAGCCAGACGGTTCTGTTGGATTATTGGATAAGAATATGGTAAAGTTTTTGTATGAGAATGGCATACCGAGTGATGTGGAAGCATTCGTAGAAACTTCTGGTATATTCTCAGATAGTATATACAAGAATCCGTTTAGTAATAATGCTACTGTACAATATAAGACTATATTAAAGATGCTCCCAAGAATAAAGGCGGAGAATGAAAGATTTAAGAATGCTATGACCCAGGCTGACAAAAATGGAGGGCTTGGCGAGATTGCTGTAACTGACGGAGGTCATGTAATTACCGTTGATGCTGAGGGTAAACTACAGAAGAAATCACTAAATGATGTTGACCTTAATTCAGAACAGATTTTGACTAATTCAGAGCTGGCTAATTATCGTGCTAATAGTATAAATGCCGCTTTTAATACTGACCTTACAAGTATTATAGGTAATGCAGTAGGTATCCCTAAGATAACCGAATATATACAATCTGTAGTTAATAAGTTAGGAACTACTTCAATGTCAAGGGAGGGATATGTAGGTCAGCAATCTGGCAAAATATTAAAAGGAATGGAGTATTTAGCTGCCTTACAGCCTAGTAGAGAAGACCTATCTGGAATGTCTGTAGATGGACTTTATAAAATGTCCAGCATGGATAAATCCCAGCAAGCTCAGGCTAATCAGGCATTAGGCTATCTATTAACCTCTCTACCTAAGAATATGAGAACTGTTCTTCAAGCTAAGGCAGCTATGTATTTAGGAGATAACTCTGCGGAAGGTGTTAAAAAATTATTAATGTCTCTAACCCAATCGGCATTAAGTGGAGAACATACCTTAAAACTTGATTTACAAGAGAAGATGGATGCTAGCGGGAAGGCTAAAACATCAGGTAGTGGTAGGGATAATAACATTACAGACCCTGCCAAAGCATTCCTACTTGGGCTAGGAGAGGTTAAAAACCATAAAATTAATAATGGAAATTCGTATAGTTTAAATCTACCAGGCAATAGTGCACCATTAGTTGATACTTCTGGTAAAACTATAGGAAGTGCTACATTAGAGGATGCTGCAAGGAGTACATTCTCTGGAGTTCTAGACTTTAAGAATGCTACGATGGGGGGTCAGTTATTAAACTCATCTCAGAGAAGTAGAGTTGCTATAGATGGCTCTAATGTAGTTGCAGTTGACCTTCCTGTTGACACACAAGCTGGGGTGCTTAAGCCCGATATTGATTCATTAAAGAGATTAGAGTTGGCTGAGAATGAGATTAGAGAAGGAGATATAAAGGATGAAGCTCAGAAAAATGAAATCTATGCTAAGTATAAATTGCCATATAAGTACATTAATGGACAAATAAATACCAATGCCTATGGAAGATTCGCCGTATTAGATGCCTCAGCAGATGAGTCTGCATTCGTAGAAGACCCAACAATGGATGATACTCTTAGTGAAGTAACTGACATTAATGAAAGGAAAAGTATAGAGAGAATATTAAAGGCTGCTGATGCATCATTTAAGATGAGTCAGCCTGGCATATTCTCCAGTGGTAATAATGTATACTCTGGTTCTGTGTATATACCAGTAAGACAGAATCTTATTAATGCTTCACTTGGCTCTGGGCACTATCCTACGATACAAGGTAATGATGCTATGGATATAGAAGCTAAAGAACAACAGAAGCAACGATTGCAAACTTACGTGCCAAGTCCCTCACTATCTACACTATAAAATCTAGTAATATGACAAATACAAAGGAAAATGATTGGCTGTTAAATAGAGTGTCTAATCCTACCTTTTCTATCTCTGATTTTAAGGCAATAGGATTAGATGCCACTAACACTTCATTAGCAGATGCAAGTGCTTATAAGAACATTCCCCAAATTCAAGATAATCCTGCATTTCAAACTGATGGTAAATTTGATGAAGCTAAGTTTGATAATGTATATAAATACATGGCTGAGACTTATAATCAATTGGCTGATGAATCCTACCAAGAAGATATTTTAAGTCAGGCTACATTCCATAGAGATAATATATTCGCTGAACCTGAGCAAAGAAGGAAGGGTCCAGATATTTATCTGTCCAGAGAAGTTAACCCATTAAGGCAGACAAGGGGTATTAGAAGATTAAATCTATTAGACGCTCCTACTATGTCAGCTGATGAGGCTGCCCAAACTCAGAAAGTATTAGCTAACCCTATGAGTGTAGCTAATGGAGCTAATCCAGTATGGCATGATTCCCCTAATGATTCATTCTGGACTGACTTCTGGGATACTAGAGTTATGGCTCAATGGGATGAAGATGGGGAGCATATTGACCCAGTAACCAAAGAGAAGGTTCAACATAAGAAGGGGGAATTGAAACTAAACGAGAATGGTACATATTATTATGAGAACCTAGACGGTAGAGATGTGTATGGAAGACGAGTTCTTTCAAAGTTAAATACTCTAACCACAGATGGTTCTGCAATCAATAAATATGACTTCTTTGACTCAGACGGACTCGATAAAAGTGTTGTTGGCTCCTTAGCCCGTAACGCTGTCTCAATCCTTCCTATGTTCATTCCTGGGATAAGTCCTTGGTATATAGGTGCTGGTATTGCCTTAGAAACCACTAAGATTTTAGCTACTCTGGGTAAAGTATTCTCTGGCAGTGATAATAAGTTTCTATCGGCTGTAGAAGGATTTACTAAGTCCTTAGAACCTACAACTTCTGAGTATGGTCAGAATAACGCATGGTCTATGGAGAACTTCATTAATCTGGCTGGTGATGTATTCAAGCAAATGTATGAGCAGAGGTGGATATTTAAATACGCACCTGCCCTATTTAAGGGGGAGAATATGTCTACCGAGGCTGCCCAAATGAAAAAGCTAGAAGAGTTTCAAGCTAAATATGTAAACCTTGATAGCTATCTAAAAGCTAAAGTAGCAACTCCAAAGGCTGGAGATTTAAGATACTTTGAAGAACTAAAAGCAGTCAATACATTTAAAGCTCAGAATGACCTAGAGAACTACATGAAGGGCTACAACAAGATAGGAGAACTTCTATCTAAGGCTTACATGACTAGTATTACAGTTCAAGATGCTTATGGTGAAGCTAAGGAACAGGGTGCTAACGACCTAGAAGCTGCATTACTTACATTAGGATATGCTGCAGGAGAATATGCTATTATTAATAGTAGGTTAGGAGAATGGATACTTCCTGAACTTAGGATGGATAAGGAGCAGATGAAGCAGGTAGTCAAAACTTTGACAGAAGGTTCAAGAAAGACTATTGATAACGGCTCTAAAGTCCAAAAAGTTGAGTGGATGAAAAAGATATTCAAGCTCGGAAAGGATGTTGCTCAAGCTAACTACTCTGTGGGTAAAAGTGGACTTAAAGCTACTGCCGCCAATGCTCTTGGGGAAGGTATAGAGGAAGTATCTGAAGAGGTTATGTATGACTTCGCTAAATCAGTTACTAATCTAGGAATGTGGTTAGCTGGTAGTGATACACAGCCACTACAAGCATGGGACAATATGTTCGACAGATATGGTATGTCATTCGTAGGAGGTATGCTAGGTGGTGCTATGTTTGATGCTTTACCTAACCTTAGAGAAGCTAGGCAGCTTGGTCAGATGAATAATGAGCAAGCTATGCAACAACTAGTATATATGGCTAGAAATGGCAAGATGGGTGATTTCCTAAAGATGGTAGACAAGATGGAATTAGGTAATAAGTACTTATCTGCCACTAAACTTGTAGATGGAGTAGGCGGAAGAAAGGTATGGGCACAAGGTACTGATACTGACAACCAAGACCTAGCTGCTAAATCCGAGGTCAGGAGAATAGCCAAGTTTATTACTAATACTTTATCTGCACAAGGCGCAACCATTAGTGATGATGCATTTCTAGACACACAAACTCTTAATGATTTAAGATTCTCTGCTCTTAAGAATAGTAGAGTGGCTGCAAGCTACTTACAAGACTACAACAGTGTTTGTGAGAAGATTGTAACTTTAACCAATCAACTTAACGGACTGGGTGGAACCCAAGAGCGTATGGATAATGGTGGACCTACCGACGCTCAGGTAAAGGAGAATGGAGATGAATCTACTAAGACTGAGAGAAGTAGAATAGAAGGTGAATTAAAGGCAGCAATAGAGAGAAAGGAGGCATATATGAAAGGAGATTTAGCTCCCCAGCTCATCTATGATGCTCTATTTGAGATGTCAACTGCTGTTAGTAGTGCCTACTTAGCCCCAACTCTTATACAGTATGCTGAGAACAAAACTGGTAAAAAGGTAACTGACATTCCTAAGAATGAATTAGAGGAAATATCAAAAGAGTATGATGGATGGAAGAATTCAGGATTCAAAGATGCAGTACGTACTGCTGCCTCAATTCATAAATCAATAGCTAAGGTTGTTGCACCTTTATTCCAAAACCACAGTCTAAAGTACTACGAGAGTCTTGATGAAAACTTACACTCTACTTTAAGTATCTTACAGACCGGACTAAATAGGTATGTCAAGCATCTTAATGAGAACAAGGACTCTGAATCCTTTGTAGAAGATATGGCTGAGTTCAATATACACTCATCAATGGGTATTATTGGTCCTCTGCTAACCACTTTAGGTTCTGAATCAGAGAAGGCAACATTTACTGACATAATAAATACTCCAATAACTGAAGATTATACGATGGAGGTTCAATCTGAGCAATATAACAAGTTTGTTAGTAAATTCTTAACATCACATATAGATGCTATTGTTAAGCCTATTGTGAACCAAGGTTATATTAATCCAGAATTGAAAAGAGTATTAAACGGCACTTTAGATTCTGCATACTGGTATTTTATTAACCAAGCAGAAACGTATGGAGATGATGCAAGCTATATAGAGGCAACCAAGATAGAAGATGCTAAAGCTCAAATTGATAAGTTGCAGCATTCTAATATCATTGAACTTTTAGACCAATTCTCATTAAGTACTACTGATTCTGACGTAAAGGTATCTAATATTCTTAAAGAAACTGATGCTTCGTTAAGGGAGCATATGGATGATTTGTCCAACTTTAACCTAAATAATGAGAGACTTGACCAGATTACTGAAGCTCTTTCAGTGATTAATATATTTAAGGCTCAATTACTTAGTGCTAGGGTAGACAACGCTGATTTATCTAATCTTTATGGTATGAATACTACTATAAACGAATTAGATTCAGAGGCTAATCTAGCAGAATTACAGTCTAATGTGGCTGATGCAATGATGCAGGACCTAGAAGGTATTGAGTTACGTCTTAAAACCTTCCAAAAGATAATAGCTGCAAATAATGCTCAGAAGTTAGGAGAACAAACAAGAACCGCAAATAATAAGAATATACTTATCTATGACAGAATAAAGAGCTTTATTCTTAACATTCCTAATGATTGGGCAGGTAAAGCTGAGTTTGAGGGGACAGTAAGCAGTCTAAGTAAACTCGAAGAAATATCAGCTGCCAAGAAGATAAGCCTTAATAGGGAGGAAAGGTTTCAGGTAGAATCAGAGATGGTAAAACTTGATGATGCTATATATAACTTCTTTGAAGCTAATAGTGATAAGGTTAATGACCCAGAAGCACTGTCTAAGCTTATTAGCGTAGACAACTTTGGCTTAATTACTATAAGTGATGATGTAGAATCATTAAGTTCCAAGTCAACTAATATAGACGATAATGCAGTGGTTTGGTATATTGCCTCTAGAGCTGCTGTTAAGGCATCTGACTTCTATGGAGAATATAGGTCTATTATTAGTGATAAGATTGCTCCTATACCTACTCAAGAGTTAGCTACTTATTTGGGATATGCTTCAATTCTTAACGGAGGTATGATTGATAAGTTCTGTGATGCTGTAAATACCTCCCTAAAGAACTATGCAGCATCTATGACTGAGTGGAAATATGCCCCAGGCATCATTAGAGAATTGGTACTTGACTCTTCAGTTGCTCCAAGATTCTCTAGAGTAACTTTTATTGAGGGTATTCCTGGAAGTGGTAAGACTACTGGCGTATTTAATAACCTTATAGTACTTCTAAAGAAATACCATCCAGAAGTTTTGAAAAGTGTTTGGATTGGTCATGCCACTGAAGATAGTGCTAAAGGCTTAAAAGCCGATTTAAATCTTGATTCTGCTACCACTTTGGATAGAGAACATCTTATGAAGAGGGTAACCCAGGAATGGAAAGACTTCAAAGATTATCCTCAGAAATCATCTAAAGAAGTAGACCCATCTTCCGAGGAAGATATTCCAGTGTCTATAATTGATGATGGAGATATATATTTTGACGATAACTTTATTACTAGGTCAAACTTCAAGATAAATGAAATCTCGGAAGCTCCATCTCTAATCCTTATTGATGAGGTGTCAAGATACACTGTAGTTGATATGGATTTAGTTAATAGATTTGCACAGAAGTATGGAATTCCAGTTATTGTGGCTGGGGACTTTGACCAAAGTAAAGCTATTGGAAGGCATCTTATCGACTATAAAGGGAAGAATGTTAGAAATACAATACAGTTAGCTCGCCGTAACTTTATAAGGTGTCCTAAACTGGGAGTATCTATGAGGTCTAACAACCAGCAAGTAACAATTAATATCAATAACCTTAAGAGTATCCTACCAAAACTAAGGAGTAATAACTACGATTCAGATGTGTCAATGCATTACTATCAGGATGATTCTGGGTTGTTTGGAACTAAGGTTTATAATATAAATGACCTGAGAAATTCTGCACCGTATAGTATAGAGCTGGTAAAGAAAGACATTGACCTAATGATTAATAGTATGAATCCAGATGAAAAGATTGGATTTATCTATTATGATACTGATACTGAGATATATAAATTACTTTCTAGTGCTACTTATAAGGATAGAGTAGACTTTAAACAAGGTAACTCTTCACAAGGACTTGAAGGTAAGTATTATATAATTGACGATTCAGCTGGTTTAGAGAACGAGGAATATTGGGACGACCTTTATACTGGAATCTCTAGAGCAATACAGGGTAGCATTGTTCTTCACACTAAGGATAGCTATAAGACTAACAATTCGAATCTATTAAATTCTATCCAAGACCCTTCTACTAGTGTTAGTGAACTGTCCAAAGATGGAATCAAGACATTCTCTTCTGAAAGGAGGGATATGTTAGATAAACTTCCCTTAGATAATAAACCTACTAAATTGGTTAAGAGGGAAAAGGATGCCACTATTCCTTCTGTAACCGTAGTACCTGAAGCTGGACTGACTTCTGAGGTAGTAACGACTGTAACGGATGATGGAACTAAGAAGCAGGTCATTATTACTAACAATGGACTTCCCACTGAGGCTGATATAAAGGATAAGACCCTTGCTTCTAGCGAAGATACAACCCCACCTCCAGTACCTACAACTGGAACTAATCACGTTTCCAGCACTAAAACTGAATCTGTTCTTGACTTATTAATGTACACATTCCCCACATTTGAGTCAGGAACTTCATTTGATAAGGATGGAAACCTGATAGTAACCCCAGAGAATAGTAAAAGGTTAGATAGCTACTTCGGTTTGAATAAGTTACCTGGAGTAAAAAACAAAGAAACATTTGATAAGACCATAGGTAACTTAAGGAGTGTTATATTCAATACAGCTGATAAGGGAGAGCTTACCAGGAAGATAAAGGCAATTCTAGGTCTCGGAGATGATGTGTATTGTACATTTGCATTTAAGAGTTCTGCAAGTACGTTCAATAACGCAGAATGGGGAAGATTTAGAAAGGATACAGGTTCAGAATCTTTAAGCTACATATTCTCTGAGGATGAAGAAAGTAAGAATATTAAGCTAAAGACACTATCTATCATTATAGGGGAAGGCACTAATGATATGTTAGAGCTACCTTTAGCTATATTACCTAACCCTCTAACTGTATTTAAGAATGACAAATTCAAGGCAATAAAAGAGGAATATAATGAGATTTCTAGAAGGAATCCTAGTGCTCCTATGTTTGATAAGTTTAATGAACTTATTAAATTTATTCAAGCTAATCCGTCTATTGAAGGGGGAAATGCCTTAGTTAACTTCTTAAAGGTGTATACCTTTAACTCTAATGGTGTATTTTACATGGAGGATGCAAATTGGACATTGGCTAATAATCTTAAATCTCAAGGACCGACAATTACTAATGCTCTTAAGGGTTCTGATTATGAATACAATGACCATTTGAAATATGATGGTAAATGGATAACCCTTGATGAATTATCAAAGGTTCCTGGCACTTCTATTTCTAAGGTAAAATTATCTCCTAAGGGAGTTTACTCATTTGGAAATAAAACCGTAAACTTTGCCAAGCCTGGACACCCATTTGTACTTGTTAGTAATGATATAATGCTTAGTGGTGCAGAATTGGAGAATTACTACTATAGACAATTAGAGGATAGTTCTTTGGAGAAGAAGGTGAAGTTAGTTTATGTTGTTCCTCCTAAAGCATCAGTTAAGGAGTATTTTGATAATCTACTAAGCATTGTTTCTGGAGATAAGAACTCTATTAAGAGGATAGGTAATGACTTTACTGCCTACAGGATTATAAAGATATTATCAGCTCAACCTGGCTATGAGACAAGTGACCTAAACTACAATACTACTGCATACGATGGTATAATGAAGTTGGTAGGTAAACTTGATAGCGCAGATGTTAAAGCCCAAATGGAAATCCTTAATGGTCCTGTTGATATTAAAGGGCTAAATAGAAACATTACTGCTAGACAAGCCCTTCAAAACTATCTATTAGGTTCGGTATATCCTCCAAACGCAGATAATACTAGTAGAATATTTAAGGAACTTAATTTACGTTCTATAGAACATATATTAGGTCAAAATAAGATTGATGGAATATTCTACAATATACAATATAGTAAGTCTTCTACAGACACTATTGCTCTAGATGCAGTTTATGATACAGGTAACTACTCTATTGATAATAATCCATTTATGGTTAATGGTAAGATAGATAGCCCTTCGTTCTATGGTAACGTAAACCCATTACTAGAAACAATAGTCAACAAGATGACTAACAATGGTAACTTTAAAGGTAGTAGAGACAATAGTAGGTATTTAGCTGGAAACTCTCGTATAGGAGTAACCCCTAAGCCTACAGCTGATACTATCTTTAGGTCAATGAACATCAAGGCATCTGCTTCAGTTATGTCAGAAATGGATGTAGATACTCTACAAACACTGTCTAAGGAGCAGGTTTTAGATGCATATAGAAAGACAAATCATCTAGTAATACCTATTGGTTCTGACGTCTATATAAGTACTAAACCATCTAACCTTGATGTGTCTAACTCTGTCATTTCAGATATTTCCCAATTAAGTTTAAATATTCACAAATTTACCTTAACTTTGGGGAATGAAATCTTTAATGCAGAGCTAAACCTGAATAACAATGAGATTACTCTAATAAAACAGACAAGTGCTCCTACTGGGACTCAACTTGCTGTATTCTCGGTAAGCTCATTACAGGAAGTAGCCGAATATAAGAACATCCTTAGCGTATTTAACTTTGCTACACTTGGTAAGGTGCAATCTGCGAAGGGTGTGGAGGCATTTAATAAGGAAGTTAATGCTATGAGAGCAACTTCTAAAATGATAAAAAGGATTAGTGAGGAGATTGACCAATTCGAAGGTTCTCAGAAGGATATGCTTCAGAATTTGGTAAATTTCTTACAATCTAAGCAAGATGAAAAGGCTCGTCTAAACACTACTGACAATTCATGTCCAATAACTATAAAAATTAAATTATAATCATGGGTAAATGTAAATTTAACAAGAATGACTCTAACTTAGACTTACAGGATGTATTACAAGACACACTGGAAGAAATCTGGGAGGAGAAAGACGAATTTAGTAGAAAGGCGATGTTTATTAATAGTCTGAAAGAGATAGGAGAGGGGTACGATATTACGTCCCTCTCCGACCTTGCAGATTTTATTGATGCATTCGTTATGGAGGTTGCTCCAGTATTGCATGATATAGTTCCAACCAACATGACTACCTATCTTTCCGGTCAAAGTAGTAACATTGATGATACTGCTGAAGAGAATCCTACCAAGTTGGATGCTTTGGATGACCCTGATGCAAAACAAAGGATTAGAGGATTTATAGTAACTAATTATGGTACTGCAACTGAAATTGCCTCAGCAATGGAAGCTAGTGTTACTGATAATATAGTTAAGTGTTTTCTTGTGGATAGAGAGGCTGGTAAGGTAATTAAGACTGAGCATGAAATTAATGAAGCCTTAAGGAATTACCAAGAAACTCTATTACAAGACGTGGTTGGCTATCTAAAGGATGCATATTCTAAACTTCCATCAGAAGATGTGCAGGACACTCTAGAGAAACTGTCTAATCTTACTATGTGGAAGGATGGGACATATCTAAACGCTGTAGGAGAATTAAACTCTATAGGGGAAAGGTTCCTTCACCATTCACACTTTACTGCTGATGAACTCAGAAAGATATATTCTAGGAATAGGATTATTGATAAGAAGTTCATTAAGGCATATAATAGTTTAGTTATTCTAAATCACTTTGATGATTTACTTAGTTCTAAACTAGGGAAAGTCTTGAAGATTAATGAGAACTATCCTAAGTATAGTGCAGAAGATAGATATTCTCTTATAAGTACAGGAGCCAACAATAGTAGGAATTGGGGAGATAAGGAGAAAGATGTAAATATGAATGACCATGTGTCGGACATAACTAAGCTATTAGTTGAGACTTCTCCTATATACACTTGGGGAAATAGTACTCCGATTGCAGATAAGAAGGTTAAACTAGACGCATTTAACTATATTATATCTAAAATCAAGAGTTTAACTAACTCTCCTGATATTCACAATTCTTCTCTTACATTTGATGGGATGTTCTTCCTTAAATATCCTCAGTTTGAACATTTGCGTTCTTCTATTGAAGGTAAATCTTTCTATACATTATTATCCTCAGCTAGCACAGGTAACGTGCTTGAGAACTATCATGCACTATTTGAATTGTTGTGTGATGACTCATTCTTTAACAGCAACTATGAGCTACTTAGAGGGTTTAGAAGTATAGAAAAGAACTTAGTTTATTCATTGAGGCAAGGAATCTTTAGTAGTGATGCACACTCCTTATTTGGAATTTATAAGAATAATGTTCTTGATACTAACTACTATTCCTTTATCTGCCAATTAGTGGCAACTGCTAGTCCTCTTGATTTTGTGCAATATAGAGTTAATGAGGATGGGGATATAGTTAGAGCAACTTTGAGGGATAATCTTAACAGGCAATTAAGGAATCAACTTGAAAGAAGTATTTCATCTGCGTTGAGCGTTACAGCTCCTACTAAGTATGAATCAATGATTGCTAAGTATAATCCTAGATATGAGGAAGATAAGGTTACAGACCCCAAGGAAGGTGTGAAGACTATTTCTGTATTTAGATTCCATATACCAGACTTGAATGTGTCTATTCAATTCAATCCAAAAGCGAAGAGGTCTAATGCCTTCTCTATATCAAGAGACGGTAAAGCATTAGTTTCATTTAACGGTGAGGAAGATTGGAATAAGGCTCTTCAATTCTTCAAGGAATTCTTATATTTAGACTTTGTTTCTGATGGACCATTAGTTGAAAGCTATCTTGCATTAAAGACGAAAAATGGTAACATTCAATATGATGCAGCAATTAGTGACCTACTTCAACTTAGTACTAGCATATTCTTTAACTCTTACTTCTCTCATAACTTGGTTCCTAAAGAAACAAGTACACAGGAGTTTAGAAGAAAGCAAGAGGAGGTATTTGGAACTGAGAACCTAACCTCTATAAAAAGAGGGGCTAAGGATATTGGTGTTCTACTTCCTAGCTATGTACCAGTAATGGAGGATTTAGCTGCTGCCTATGCTATGACTACAGATGCTTATGTTAGTGGTATAAACAGGGACGGAGAAGGTCGTGCATTATCTGGAGTTGCTATGTCAATGCTTGGTACTAACTACAGAAGTCAGTGGACAAATCAGTGTATGAATATGAATTCCGCTACTAATGGATTATCCCTTCTGAATAATACATTCTTGCATAGAGGAATGGTGGTATCGAGAGAGTATAAAGGTAGGACTGATAGTAAGAAGCATATTGATTTTAATATGTCAGAATCCTTCTATACTGCATTTGTAAGTAATTATTTATGTAATATTGCTGGAAATACAGATGCTGCCTTCTTACCTTCTGTTATCTCAGATAAGTCTACTTTGTTCCACATGGTTGAAAATCTGAACGCCCTCAGCCCTCTAGGTAAACCCTTCAATAAATTAACTAAAGATGAGACCATAGCTATTATTAATAAAGAGCTTGGGGATTGTTATGCAAAGATAATAAACTCCATAACCTTTGAATGGGAGAGATTAAACTCTGCCCTTAAGAGCATAGACAGTTCTTTAGTGTTCAACAACCCGACTCAATATCCCTTACTTGCTAATAAGGGAATAATTCCTGTATTTAATCCTATGACTAATTTCGCAGAAGTGAATACCGTTTATGGAAATGATTCTAGGAAGGTACTTGAAGAAGTATTAAGGGTTTATCAGAATGTGGTTAGAGGTCCAGAATTGGAGATTAAAGACGAGGTATCATTCCAGGGAGGTAAAACTCTTTCATTTAACAGAACATTAATATCCCTTACTAATAGGTTTAATCCTAAGTATTTTACCAGGGCTGGACTTAATGTGGAAGAGGTATTTGGCAAGTTAACCAATAGTGACGACTTCTGGAGAATTAAGGAGGTAGAACTATTAACTGACTTACTTGATAATGATTTTACAATTGAAACTACTGATGAGAGAGGTAATGCACTTACCACTCCCGAAGTAGCCTACCTAGCTAAGAATAAAGATTGGATAAAATTCTCTACTAAGCGGGTAATATTAGCTAAGTATACCAACTTTGGTAAAACTTTTGATATTACTAAATGGTCTGACCTATATTCTATTGGAGGTTACACTGAGAATGGAATATCTTATAATTGGGGAAGTCCCGGATTTAGTTTCTCTAAGTTCTTAGAAATGAGAGGTGGTGAGTTACAACTTCATTCTGACTTAGCTAGATTTAATGTAATAGATTATCTTCTTAGTCAAGAGTATGTTCTAACTACTGTAGGTACTCATGCTAATCATCCCGCGAAGAAAGCCACAGCTAGTCCTAATGATTTAGTTGAGGAGGCTGCAAGGTATATTGCTCAGCATAAGAGAAATGTATCAGACACAGCTGCTAAGCAGGTTATGAGCCAAGGCTTAATAAATGGAATATTACCTGAATATACTATTGCCGTTATCGAGGATGATACTGCTCCTACCTATAATCCTATGGGGGACCATGATGAGCATGGGGTTAAACAATATGATGGTAGTACATTTGCATCTCCTGAAACAATGTATTTGGAGAATAACTCTCTTGGTGGGGCTAAAGTAGGTGCTGATAAGAAACCTTTTGTGCATTTTTATAAAGAAGGAAGTGCTACTGGAGGTATTATCAAAACTGCCACATTCGCCCTTACTAACTATACCATGAGTAACAGCAAATTCCTACAAAGGATGGTTAAGAAGATGTGGAGTAAGAATTGGGAATTCGAAGGAGTATTATTTAATGATAATGTGCTTGTAGATTTCCAAGGCAATCCTATATCTTACGAAGACGTTTACTATAAGGGAACAGATGGTAAATTCTACATGATTAATAGTATCACCTATATGCCAGAGGATGGTACATATATGATAATTAAGTCAGAAGTAGAGCCTGATGGTACTATAGTGAAACAACTCCCTGCTGAGATTACCCCCAAACCAGGGGAAGCTCCTAGGGTTACGAACAGTGGAACTACACTCTATCCTGTTACAAACAACTTTGGTTTATTCCAAATGTTTGGAGGATGGAAGTCTTATTCACAATCTGAAGATGGGTTAATTCCGTCTGAGGTTTCAGTAAGAAATGTAGTCAAAGCTGTTAACGGTGTGGGGATTAAACTGAAGGACTCAGTTGTCTCTCAATCAGATGTGTACCAACCTCTAAAATGGTCTTCTATTCAGTATGTAGTAACCGCTGGTGCTATTAAGCAAGGGGCAGCCAACGTAAACCTGAAACATGCTTATTTTGATGATAACCCATACTTGACAATGAAGTTTAGAACTGATGATATTGGTATTCAGTTAGATGCAGAGCATACTGCTGATGAATCTACTTTATCAATTATGACTCAAGTAATCAATGCTTTGGCTTCGAGGGGTTATACTACAGAACAAGCTGGAGAAGTTTATGAGGCTATGTTTGCACTATCAGAAGCCGGAATCAATGACTATGTTGAAGGATTTGAACAGTATGTAGACACTAAAGATGCATCCAAGTTCAAGGATGCAATCATATCTACTATAGTTAAATCTATCCAGAATAGTACAAGTAGGGACGGCAATCTAATGCAAGCTGTGATGGATACTCTAATAGAAGATTCTAGGGCGGGTAAGTTAATAACCTATAAGAATGTAGAAGGTACAATTCCATATAGTAATCCTAGTGTTTTTAATGGAATCTTCTCTTCTATTTCTGCCACACTTACTAAGGCGGCTATTAGACTTAAATTTAATGGTAGCCTTGCAGTGTTAAATCCCTCTCATAAGATTTGGAAGTTATATGGAGATAGAATGTATGACTCTTTTAATAATGATGAAGAAATTCAAAAGTTACAAGAATTATACAATTCTAAACCTATAACTAACTTATCTGAACTGAAGCTTGGTAGGTACTATACAATTACGGTAGATGGGATTACCAGTACTGAGTTTATAGAAACGCCTCAACAATATTGGGATTTGGAAAGCAGGCTAGCTGACAAAGACTTCCGTATAGTTGAAAACATTACTGCTGGTAGAGATTTAGCCTCATATAATTTCACATTTAGAGATGTTCAGGGCAACCTTTATAATATGTGGGATTTAGATGTAGTTAAATCACTATACGCTACTGTTGACCCTCAAGAGAAGATACTGCTAAGAAGAGAACTCCAAAATGCCCTTGGAGCAGTAAGTAACGGTAAACTAGATACTGTAGTCATTAACGGAGTGACAGTACAAGTTGACAAGTCTTCTCTTCAAACTCAACCATTTGAGTTAATAATGCCTAAAATCTATGCAAGTAGATTTGGATTGAAGAGGGGGGATAGTCTATCTACTATCAAGAATGATGATACGTTCTTCCTAAAGAGAATGTTATCTAACTGGGAAAGTAAGGTTAGTGATGCTGATTTTGATATTGAATTGAAGAGGTTAAACGGCAAACACGTATACTTAGTTGATAAGAGAGTTTATAAGAACACTCGTCTAACTCCTATAGAAATTGAGACTAGATGGGATGGGGCTAAACTTTACAGAGTTAATAGCTCTGGAGAGAAGCTACACAGACTGTCTGATGAATCTGATAGGGTATATGTAGATGCTAATGGTAATGAGATAATTGTTACCAACAATACCCAATTCTATATTGATTCTTTCAACTATCATACTATCAGAGTATCTAATAGTGCTGCCACAAGTGAAGAAGTTAGTAAGATTATTCAACCTATACTGGATTCTAAATCCAAAGTAGCTAGCAGGTTTGCTAAATATATAGGTAAGAGTAACCCTACTGACATTATAACTTATGTAAACAGGCTATATTCTGAGAGTATTGATAAATTGAGAACTAATCCTAGAGCTAAAATTGAAGACTCAAACATTGATGCTATAAGAGATGCTGCTGCAGAACTGCATACGTCTTTTATTAAATCTTTGGACGTCTTAGCTGCTCGTATTCCTGCCCAGTCTATGCAATCGTTCATGCCAATGAGAGTAGTAGGATTTGATGAAACAGACACAAACTCCGCCTATGTAAATTATTTCCAGTTCTGGTTACAAGGTTCTGACTTGGATATTGACAAGGTTTCCTTATTAGGTCATTCATTTGACAGAACAGGTAAATATGTTGGATGGAGTCCTTACTTTAATTTAAGTTCTCAGAATGCTCTAGCCGAATCTGAGAAACTTCCATTCCCTACAAATAAAGAGCTAGAATTAGTTGAAGCTGATGATACATCATTAACTAATTGGGCGCATGATTTTGTAGGTTCAGGTAAATTGTTTAACTTTAACGGTTCAGAAGTAGTATTTCTACCAGAATATGACTTGGACAATTCTTTAGGTTCGGTACAATCTCTATCGAATTTCTTAAGAATGGTTAAGAGGAATGGTGGTAAGCTATATATTCCTAAAGGTTCTAATCTTCCATTTGATAAAATCAAGGAACTGATTGACCGACATAACTTATATGTAAGGAACTCTAGCAATCCCGAAGATATGATTAAGAATTTCATATCCTCTTATATGTTTAAGATTAGTGATAATCCTATTAACTTAATGCAGTCACAATCATCTATTGATGATGCTGTAGCTCTGTTAAAGGATATAGCTAAAGGGTCAACAGAAGGTCAGAGAACTCTACAATTTACTCCAGGTAATGTAGTAAATAAGTATGAGTCCATGTATGACTTTCAATCTGGTAAGAAGAATGTTGGTATAGTTGCATCTGCCATTAAGGTATTTGATGGTCTGACTTACTACAATAATGCCACATTAAATAGTAATAACCCAATAAAACAATATGGTCTACTATTTAATAGGGTTATTTGCGGTAGTAGATTTAGATTGCTAGCTAATTCATATACTGATAGTCCTGAATCCATAAGTAATCTTGAAGTATTAGATGCATTACGAAGTGTGGACAATGATACAGATGCTAAGCTAGTATTCTCAGCATTGATGTCAGCTGCAACTGATAATGCTAAAGACCCGATATTGGCTAAAATCAATGCCGGACCTAATATGATGGGATTATATACTTACGGTACAGCAATTGGAATTCCTCTTAAGGATTTAGCTGGAGCTATGATGTCCAGAACTGCTCGTATACTCTCTAAGCTCATGGATTCTAATGTATTTAATAGAAAGGCTGGTATGTCAATTACTAGTGCTATTAGATATATTGAGAATGGTCCAAGTATTGGGGAATTAGACCCAGAATTTATTTCTATACTAAAGAGTGAGTTTGGGACAGATGATTTTGTAATAGGTAAAATGCTACAGCTCTCCGACCTATCTAAAGGTCATGAATTGATTGATAGTTTAAGAAAGAGAATCAAGTCTATGGATGTATCTATGAACAAAGTCTCAATGTATAAATTCTTAGAAGAGTTATCTGATTATATCAGGTTTGTTAATACGATAAACAATGACATTATCACTAACTCAGAAGGGGTTCAATACAGAGTTATTGATTCAATCAAACAGCTAGTCCAAGGTGCATCTGAAATGGGCAGATTGAGAGGTATCTATGCCCTCAATCAAGGTCTCTCTAATAGTGTTGAAGACTCCCTTAAATTTATTGATAAGTTCGAAGGAATCTTTGAAGATAGAATTAAGGAAATATCAGCTGAAGAGGGTACTGTAATGGTTGACGGAATGATTATGAAGGTTTCTGATGTTATAGCAAAGCTAAGAAATCTAACTAATAATACTGACAATCCATATAGAATCTCCTTTAGTAAATTTATGTCTGATGAGGAATATAGAAGCACTTTAATCTCTCTGTATGGGGGATTAAAGCACTCCTTCAACGTATTGGATGCAGCATGGTCTGTACCTCACTATAGAGGGTATTTGAAAGCCTTCCATATGGATGTAGAAAGCAAGTATATGGTTATGTCCAAGTATAGAATGATGAGGGATTTAGGTCCTAGAATTATTAAGGGCGGTGGATTCTACAGTAGTAAAGAAAGGTCTAATGTTTATAAGAAGTTACAGTCATTCTGTGACATGACTCTTAGGAACACTTGGATGAAAACTTCTGAGAAGGTAATTACAATCCCAGCTGGTGTTACTATTATGAATAGTATTGGTAACACATTTACTACTCAAGGTAATACTCCTATTATGTTAGGAACAAGATGGGGTAATGAGTCATTTAAAATGTGGATGGATTCTGTGGTAATTCCTGAATTAAAGGATATAGAACCTAATGAATTTATTCAATCTTTAAGTCCAACTAGATTAGATAGAACCCTTAGTGGTAACGCTGCATTCGTATATTCTTTGCCAACTAATATGTTACCAAAGACTGGTTCGGAGGTAGAGCGTTTTAATAGGTATAAGAGAGCCTTTAACCAATTACAAGGTGCTCCAACATATCAAGGGTATCCATTGACAGACCTGTTCTTCTATTATAATCTAATAAACTTTAATAACACTGTATCTCAAAGTTCTTTAACTACTATCTTTGAGGATATTATCAGAACAAAATCCTCTCCATTAATAGAGGAGTTTCATAAGTTTACGTCTGTACTTGATTCTAACTCAATGTTAGTTGAGGGGGTAGACTTCACTTATGACGAAGCTCTAAAATGGTGTGCTCCTATTGAAGATACTAACTATTCATCTAAGTATTATGTTAGAAGTTATGATGATTCTAATATGAAATATCACTTATTTGTTAGGAAGTCTAATTCAATGGATAATCCGGAGGTAGATGGGGATTTTGAATATGATTCTGATTATATGGATTTTGTATCTGATGACAGTGGGGATATGGGAGGTTATCAATATGGACCAAACCTAGAGGATTATACAAGAGTTATTGAGAATACTAACTACACTAATCCTTGGGATGTTGCGGATATATATAATGACCATAACATAAGAATTGACTCAAACTCTGTGATTAATCTTGATGTTGATAGGAATCTAAAATCTATAAGCTATAGGGGTAAAACTTATAGTAGAGAGACTTTAGTTAAACTGGCTGAATCCTTAGGTGGTTCTGAATCAGACTTAGATGTACCTTATGTAACTAGAGTTGTTGATGGTATGAATGTTAAAACTGTTGATAGTCTACAATATTCTGCAATCATAGCTCAATTATTAGACAATCCTTGTTAATTTTATGGCAGTATGTCTTAATAAAAATTCAGTAGAGTACCAGACATTGTTAAAGATGTCTGGGCTCTCTGGATTTAAATTTAATGCTTTTGTATCTACATTTGTAGATAAATTTGGTAGGTATCCAGAGCTTGATGAGATACCTGGAGCTGACTCTAGACCTTACTTAAATAGTTCTTTGTCAGTAAAAACAGTAGATGATACAAGCTTTGTAAAGAATGATAAGATACTCTCTCAAACAGGAACAACAGATGTTAAAGAAGCTAATATTAGAATAAACAATACGTATAGGGACTTAGAAGTGGAACTAACTCCCTCTAATGAAGTTTCAACTATACAAGTTAAAAAGCGTCCTAATAAGTGGGACAATGTATATGAAGGGGGAATAATCATAGATGATTCTACATCTCCTTCTAGAAATGTTGGGGTTTTTAATAGCATATTAGAGAAGCTAGCAAATTTATATGGAATTAACTTCATTGGTATCACTAATGGAGAATTGTCTTCAGAACAATGGAATGGAATAGTAGACGATGCTAAGACAACTAATGCTTTCATCTATAATGGAGATATATACATCAATATGGATAATTCTAGTATTGATGCTCCGCTACATGAAATGCTACATCTATTCTTAGGCTCAATTAGGTACAGCGACCCCCAGCTATACTTCTCAATGGTAGAAGCCATGAATGAACTACCTAATAGGTCAATGTTAGCCAGAGACTATAAGAATAGAACAGATTCAGACATAAATGAAGAACTACTAGTATCAGAGTTCTCAAAATATATAACAGGACAGAGAAGCGTTATTGATAAGTTACCAGCTAATGTGTTACATAAAACATTCTATAATATGAACAGAGTACTTGACTCCGTATTATTTGGTGAACAAAGTGTAACTACTATGAATCCAAAAGACCTATTTAACTCTTCTTTAGTAAAGTTATCAGAATACTTAGGCTCGGCATTAACAAACAACCAATACTCTGGGACCCTTAATGTTAAGTCTGCTGAGGTTCATAGAGTACTAGCTAATGTTAAATCAGATTTGATGAAAAGTAAAGACCTAAAAGAATTTTGTGGATAATGGGGTGCATATATGATTACAAAGGACATATCTTCCAATCTGAGTTAGAGTTAGATGACTTCTTACTTGAAAGAAGGCATTTAGTATCTAAGTATGGGGACATTGTATTTGCCAAGAGTAATAGAGCTATTCAAACTTATGATTCTATAATGAATCTAAAGATGGATACTGAAGCCCTTAAGGCAAATAAGACTATCTCTGAAACGGAAGATGGCAAGAATGATATTGAAAACATTAATGTGTCTAGTAATGGATATATTGGTGTTAATAAGTTTCTACAAGGTCTGAGAAACCTAGACGGGGATTTATTATTCCCAGAATTTAGACCTGAGAACTATTGGAAAGAGATTAGACCAAGATGGGCTGGAGGTAACTTTGATAAAGAAGAAGCTGCTGCCATATTTGGAGAGGGGGCTGAAACTAGACCCATAGTAAGTGATGAGGAATTTGCCAGAGCTAGGGAGATTATTGAGAATAAATGGAAGACTCAGGGTAAAATAGGTACTGAACTTCATAAAGCAATGCAGAAGTATTTCAGTGAATCCAAGAGTGGAAGGAATATACGAGAGTCAGATGATAACTTCTTAATTAACACATATTTCCCATCAATCCTAGACACTAATTTAGTTCCTAGCAAAGTTATTGCTGAAACTGTTAAATACTGCCGAGACCTAGAGAAGTCCTTACAAAGGGAGTTAGGTGAAGACTTAATATACCTCCCAGAAGTGGCAGTCTCTGGAGTTACCTCACAAATAAATGAATCAGGCAATCCTAACAAGCTGTTAGGAGTTATTGACTTATTAGTAATTGATAAAAGGGGAAACGTTCATATTATTGACTACAAGACATCACCTAAACCTTATATAGGTACAGCCTCTGAAACTGGTTACGATTCCGCCAAGATTCTGACCTTTAAGTACCAGCTGAGTGTATATGAACGTTTATTAAGAAAGTATGGAATAAATACTAGTGGTTCTAAACTATTTGTGGCCCCAATCCAGCTATCCGATTTTAAAAGAGAAGGAGATGATTGGACTTACAGTGGTATAAAGGAATACTCCGGTCATGTTGAAGATTTAACTCAAGATATTAAGACCAATATTAATATTCAAGAGAACATTGATGAGTTTCTTCCAGCACCATTTATCACTAAGGCTACTACTGAGAACCTACTACAAACTGTAACTGGTGTAATGTCAAAGTGGTTCCCTAAGTATAATAGCGTTCCAGGGGAGATTACAGATGCTATGGTAACTGAAACCATAAAAGAAGGTAAAGGGGATGTACCTAACCCAGAAACAGGTAAATACATATATACTCCAAAGGGCAATGACTACCCACTTAAAGCCAATTCCTATGAGGAGCTCTTCGTAATGGTTAAAAGAAAAATGAACAGTATAGCTAATAATAAGATTAACTCCACACAAGTTATCAAGGAGGGTCTAATAAAAGCTATAGAAGAAGAAAATCCTTACTATGAGTTTACTAGAGCGCAGATTCCTGATAACCCTAAAGGTGTAAATGGTTGGTTCCAAAGAAGGATGTCTAGATATTGTAATTCTAACTGGGAAGTAGTAGATTGTGAACCTGCAGAGTATTTAGGATGTATCTTGCTTAGGAATAAGTTTACTAATCAGATAGATGTGGTGAAGATTAGTACATCTATGTTAAGAAGGTCTAGACAATTAGTAAAAGGAAGAAGAGGACTTACTGGTGCATTTGAAAGTGACATTATATCACAAAATAAACCTAACTCATTGATGATGGAGAGTGTTAATGGTAACATCGAATTGATGGAGGCCATGTTGGTATTAAATAACTTACCTAGTCTATTTGAGGAGAACGCTATAGTAGGAGAAGTAAGTGTATACAACCCATTCAGAGAAGAAGGTATCTCAGCTGATAATAAGCAATTATTATACTGCTTCAATGAGTTAGACAAGTTATCCCCGATTGGGGTGAATAATCTAAAAGGAAGGAAGGCCCCAGTTAAAATGGCAAATAGGTATGATATATTCTACAATAGGTTTAGGGAGATTATATCTAATGTAAGGGATGATACTAAAATAAATAAGAAATGGAGAAAGTTTGCAGAATCCACCAGTGCTTTAGATGCTTGTATAGGAGACCCAACCAAGCTCAGGTTAGAGCTCCTTAATCTTAGAAAGGAGTTTCTGGAAGCATTCCCTAACGTTAATGATACCAGACCAAATGATGATATTATAGGTATGCCTCATGTTCAAGTATATAGAATGTTAGAAATGGCTATTGGTGAGATAGATGGTCTGGATTTTAGACAACAGCTTCGTGACCATGATAAATGGCTAGAATCTGTCTGTGTATGGAAGGCTGGTTTGGAAGGCACTTACCTTGATAACCCAGGTAATATGAAGAGTCCAATTCTAAATAAGCTAACTTCACTGGTAACTGTAGCATACCAAAATATTAGAGACACAGTAAATAGGTCACAAGGTGAGATAAGAAACCTAGTAAATGAACTAAAGAATGACCAAGGATTTACATATCTCAAAGAAAGAACTATAGGTAACCAGGCTACCCTATACAGAGATATGATAGTATATACCGATGATGGGGATATATTATTGAAGAACCCAGATGACCCAACAACTGGGCTATCCGAAGCTCAAAGGAAGTTCCTAAAGTATTTCCTTAAGACAGTTAATGCTAATAGATTCAAGAATATGTCTGAAGAAGAGATAGAAGAGTTACGATTATCTGGGGATGTGAGGTATTACAGGCTGCCCTTAGCTGCTGGTAATGCTACATCTATTGCTTCAAGTAAGGGGTTACTATCTGCTATAAAGGATAAATTACAGGACTGGAGTCCAAAAAAGGCTGTAGAAAGGGCTAAAACAAAGGTAGAAGGATTCTTAGACCCCACGGATACTAATATTGAAAAAGTCCGTAGAGGAGAGCTATGGGAAATGACCAACTCATTTGATATAGGCGAGAAGGGTTCAGATATAAGGCTAAGTTTGATAGAAGATAGGAAGCCAGAGTTCTTCGAAACAAATCTTGAGACTTTATTACTCAAACATATCACTGCATACTCTGCTAAGGAACACTTAGATGAAATCTTCCCATCGTTGCAAGCCTTAGCTATTCACCTTAGTGATATGGGTACTATCCTAAATGATAAGTTTGAGGATGACTTAGAGTATCTAAGTGACTATGTTAGGAATAAGATATTTAACCAATCTCTAATCTCCGACGACCGTAAACCTATTGCAGCTATTACTGGAGGATTGATGGGATTTGCTTCTAAGATTGCATTAGCATTCTCCCCAGTACAGATGTATCAGCACTTAGATGGTATTTGGAAGGATATATCATTAGTAATACGAAAGCCTGACGGAGGATTATCTTTTACTAAAGAGAATATGGTTAAAGCCTATAAGTATGCTATTGCAGACGCTATTCACTATGGCAACAATAAGTCTATGTCGGAGTTGCTGAATGAACTGTATGGACTTAATGATATGGATATGAATACCTATGCTGATAAGATAAAGTCGGACCAAGCTGGTATATGGAACTTCTGGGCATCCGCTTTTAGATTTGCATCTAGGCCCGACTTCTACAATAGAATGACTATATTTGGAGCGCAAATGAGAGGAGATGGGTGCTGGGAAGCACACTCTGTGGTAAATGGTAAATTAGTTTATGATTGGAAGAAAGATAGTCGATTTAGTGCCTACGCTAGTGGAAATACATCTAGTCCAGACTATAAGAAGCAAGAGGCATTGTATTATACTATGGCACACCAGTTAGTTAAAGAACATACTAGGAATGAAGACGGTTCATTATTTAAAGTAGGAGATGCATTGCCAAAGGCATATACTGTCCAGCAATCTGAAAGTCATAAAGCCTTAGCAGACTCAATATATGGATATTATTCCCATGAAAAGAAGTCTATGTTCCAAAGTACTCTAATTGGGGGATTATTCTTCCAAATGTGTACATACTGGTCTTCTAAGAAGAATCAATATCTAGCTCCAGAGGGAATCAAACTGCAAGGTAGACTAGTTCATTATGAAGAGAACGGACAGAAGTATTACCATAAGTTAGATGATAAAGGTCAGATTACAGATGAAGCAACTACTGAAGATACAGGATTCCCATTCTACAAGTGGGAAGGACGATTTGAGGAAGGTATCTTATTAACCCTTAACAAGGTTCTAAATGACCTAATAGTAGGGTCTTATAAGAAAGGTAGTGTAAGAGAAGGATGGAAATTGATGACTAATGACGTCTGGAATAATGAGGATGAGAATCTTAGAAGGGCATACAGGTCTAATTTACGACAGTTGTTCTATGATTTATTTATGCTATTATTTGTGGGGGCTGTAGTTAGTGGTTCTCTAGCAGAATTTGTTAAGGATGATATAAAAGAACGAGGCAATGATACCATGAATGATGCGGTAATAAATGCAACATTATCTCTTGGAAGTAAAATACTTACTAATTCAGCCTATGATTTCAACTTCCTTGATGCAGTTGCTGGGCGTGGAATGAAATGGACCCCATTCGCATTTGAGACTCTTAACAGAACCGTAGATACATTCTCAAGTGTTATATCAGGAGATAAATCTTTGTATCAGGGTCTAATTAATACTGTGGCAGCTACTAGAGCAACTAAGCCAATTTGGGATTATATAGACCCAACTAAAGAGGAATAAGACAATGTTGATTGGAATCAGTGGTAAAAAGCAAACTGGCAAGGATACAGTATGTAAGATTATTAAAGCACTAGATATATGGAATAGGTACGGAGATATGCTTACATTTGTAAAGATGTTCTCAAGTCCTTTAGGTAGTATGTGGTATAAGCACGCATTCGCTGATAAACTCAAACAAGTCCTAGCTGTTATACTTAATGTACGTGTAGAGGCATTCGAGGATAACATATTTAAGATGTCCTATAGTGAGATAGCTAAACCCGAAGGAGGATACTATACTAATAGAGAACTCCTACAGAGATTTGGAACTGAAGTTGGAAGAAGTATATCTCCAACATTATGGGTGGATGCCTTATTTACAAGCTATAGTGAGCATGACCACTGGATTATCCCAGATGTTAGATTTCCTTCTGAGGCCCAAGCCATTAAAGATAGAGGAGGTATAATCATCAGAGTAGACAGGGAAACCCCCTTCCATGATACCCACCCATCGGAAGTAGCATTGGATAATTATGAAGGTTTTGATTACAGAATAGATAATAATAATGATATAGAATATTTAATAGGTAAAGTAAAGGAGATAATGTCTCAACTAAACCTTATATAAATAATTAGGGCGTTACTGGTGATTGATTCACTGGTAACGCCCTTATTTTTTTTATTTACTCTTTCTTCTCTACATATTCAGGCTCTCTTTCATCCTGCTGCTTTAAATAGGTAAACATCCTCTTACCTAATGCCTTATAATCCTTCTCACTCTTTGATTTAGAGGCTCTCTTAGCCATTCTGATTAGAGTTCTTGTATTCTTTCTACTAAAAATTCTCTCTCCTCCTTCCAATTCCATTTGGGTAGAACCATCGGGAGCAATTACCTTCATTTTAGGCAGTTCTTCATCCTCTTCAATATCAAGTTCATCCCCCTCTTTAATACCAGAGCCTTGATTAACTTCTAATACAAATTGTACGTCATCTTCCTCAGCTATATTCTCATTCTCAGGTTCTCCCTGATATACTGATATTACTTCCATATCTTCATTAATGAAAATGATGTCTAGTGGAATTTTAGTATCCTTCATCCAGAAATCTATTGTATCAGGCTCATCAAATACAAATAACATACCTTTATCTTCATCTAAAGATTCTCTTCCTTGTAATCCTTTGATTCTATCTTCCTCAGTACAGGCAACCTCAACCTTATACCTCTGTTTCCCAATTTCAATATTTACTACTTTCATCGCTTCATACTTTTAGGTGGAACGTATCCTTCAGGTATACAGTCCTCATATTTCCAAGACCTCAGATGTATAATGTTCCTTATTGGTGTTTTAGTCATATTAAACATTGTACAGAACTCTTCACAGGTATATTTAGTGGAATTAGACCTTATGAATAAGACATCCTCTCTACTTAGTTTCTTATTAGGGTTTCCTTCTCCAGAGTTCTGGATTGACTTAATCTCTCCAACCTTCCTTTTATGTTCTTCTGAACACCTCTTGCCCAGATTGCATTTCCTAAGCCTCTCCCTTCTTTCCTCTTCAGTCCAGTAGTTCTTACACCTAGAATCTTCTGACATATTATACCCATTGGTGTAAGAGTCATATTCCTGTATCAAATATTCTTCAACGTCATATAAGAAATCTCTATCTACATTGCAAGGATATATTCTGACTTCAAAATTCTTATACAAGTATTTATTAGTAGAACCTATGTATACCTTATCGGTTATAATGTATATACCAGAAATCCCCTTAATAGTTTCATACTCATTAGTCATTATTCAACTGTATTTAATAGTCCTGTGTTATCAACTGTATTTTCAAGAATCTCATGTACAAGTAGCTTACCAGCCTCAATAGCAGCTTCATCTGAACCATCCTGCATTAGTTTCTCTAATTGCTTAGTAACCTCAAGATTGAAGATTATTTCTTCTCTCTCTACCTCTGCGTGCTGTTTGATGTCTCCACCTTTCTCTTCTGTAATAACTGGAATACCTTTAGTAGTTACATCTTCAAACTTCTCATCTACATCCTCTAAGTGATGCTTATGAGCGTGTAAAGCGCCACTAGGAATTACATTAACCTTACCTCCCTCTGCAAACTTCTTAGGGACATATCTGTAATAATCCCCAGACGTGTCTAAGTCATATGAGTTTCTAAACTTTACTGCTTCTGGGTCTTTAGAATTATACCACTCTAGTTCATATTTAAGAGTTGGATGGTCTTTAGCTTTCATAAACTCATAGATACCTGTTTCAGGGTCTAGATATACGGAATTTAGGTGATTCTTACCGTTCTTTAAATCAGACACACTTGATGTCCTCCAAGCCTCTAGTTCTTCTTTAGGGGCTAGTTCAAAAGCCCTTCTAAGGTTGTATGAAGTAGTATCGTTTCTATCTACTGGAATAGTTTTATACCAAGACTCAAATGTTACTTTGGGAGCAGCCCCTGTAATACCACCCTTTTGAAAGCCAGCTGCCTCTTCTTGAATCTTCT
>OBKK01000180.1_pt1 | contig 29255 bp, 24 predicted proteins | sample 1503221 | NCBI WGS metagenome assembly OBKK01 (sample SAMN02044683, study PRJEB22538) | human gut metagenome | reverse complement strand
ACAAGAACGTACAACGAGTTTTTTTTATTTATATTGGGAGTTTTGACACACCCTCCTTTTTTGGTCCCTGGCCCTCAGGCCAAAGAAATTATCTGTCAGCCTGGAAGAGCGGATCCTCCGGCATCACCATGATCGGCTTCTGCTGCTCGGCCTTGATGATCTCCTCGGAGCAGTACTTCTTGTTGACCACCAGGCGGAACATGAAGTTCTCAAACCACTCGTTGGTCATGATCAGGCAGCCGTTCTGTCCGTAGCTGGCGCCCCAGCTGTTCTCCACCTTCCATTTCTTCGGCTGGCCGTTCTCGTCGAGATCGACGGCCACGAGCGTCATGGCGTGGGTAGAACCGCTATCGAAGGTGCTGATACGGTCGGCCTTGTCCATGGGGAAGGTTGTTCCGTAGAGCGATCCGTAGTCGTAGTTGTCCATGGCGAGGTAGCCGCGCTTGCGGTCAAGCTGCTTGCCTACGTCGTAGCTGGAGTACATCTTCGTGCTGTCCTTGAGTGAGGCGATGGCGAGCTTGGCAATCTCCTCCACGGGCAGGTTGAGATACTTCCAGTTGTGGCCGTCGTAGGTGTGGCGGTCATACTCCACCTCGTAGGTCTTCCAGTAGGGACGGCGCGGGTCGTTCATCACCATCACGAAGGTGCCGTTGAGCGGATGGCCCACGGTCTCGTCGTAGAACTCCTTCGGGGTGTACTTGCGGGGCTTGCCCACGGTCTTGCCGTTCTTGTCCTTGAAGGCGTAGGTAAACTCCTTCACCGGGTTGCCCAGCGAGACGGTCAGCATGTGATAGACCGTGCCGAGCATCTCAGTCTTGCGGGCCTGGATGTCGCGCTTCGACTTCTTGGCAGCCACCATCTTGCGCAGTTCCAAACCAAACTCGCGCAACTTCGAGGAGATCAGCTCCGCCATACGTGAGGTGTTCTCTGCGGAGTAGGGCTCCGGCATGGCCTCCATCGGCACGACACCATACTTCTCAGCCAGGTCGGCAGCACCACAGAACGTACCGCCGTCGTTGAGCGGATTTTTGAAGAAGAACTGCACGCGCTGGTCGTCAATGGGTTTATCGGCGCAGTCGATCACGCCCTGCAGCATCAGGTTGGCCTTCTCCAGCTGGTCGTAGAAGGAGAGATAGACCTGACTGTACTCCACGCGGATACTGTCCTTGTGCAGACGGGCGAAGTTGGCACGCAGCACGTTGAGGCCCGAGAACAGCCAGCAGCGTCCCGAACTCTTCTGGTTGTGGATGCTCTGTGCGGGGGTCTCCACGCTGAAGTAGGTGTCCAGACGGCCCTGCTCCTTGAAGTTCAAGGCCAAGTCGTCGATCTTGTTGGTTGCCAGCGCATTGCTGATCACGCGGTCACTACTCTGAACGCCATTGCGCTCGATCTGTGTGAGCATCTCGCTGGAGATGCCGCCACCCTTGGTCGGCGTCTGCGCATGGCCCTGCATCGTGAGGCAGAGAAGAGCCGCCGCTAAAATTTGGTTCTTTCTCATACTTTGGTTGGTTGTTTCCCCGCCCCACATCCGCACTTGCCGATGGGGGCGGGGGGATAGATATTAGGATTTGCTATTTTATTGTATTTCTCAAAATCGTGTTGTTTCTCTCTCAAAGCCGTTAGGTCCCTTGAGTCTCTGGCCCCGAAGTCCTACTTCTCGAGGTCGTAGGCGTGCTTCGGGTAGTCGATGGTGTAGTGGAGTCCGCGACTTTCCTTTCGCTCGATGGCCTGTCGTGTGATGAGGTAGCCGACGTTGATCATGTTGCGTAGCTCGCAGATGTCCTTCGTCGCCTTCACGCGTTTGAAGAGTGCTTCCGTCTCCTCATAGAGCAAGTCGAGGCGGTCCCATGCGCGCTTCAGTCGCAGGTCGGAGCGGACAATGCCGACATAGTTGGACATCACCTGTCCCACCTCCTTGATGCTCTGTGTGATGAGCACTTTTTCCTCGTTGGTCATCGTGCCCTCGTCGTTCCACTCCGGCACACGGTCATTCCAATCGTAGCCGTCCACCACCTGCAGGCTGTGCTTGGCTGCTGCGTCCGCATAGACCACGGCCTCTATCAGCGAGTTGCTGGCCAGTCGGTTGCCACCGTGCAGTCCCGTGCAGGAACACTCGCCCAGGGCATAGAGACGATGGATGGAGCTCTCGCCGTTGAGATCCACCTTGATGCCGCCACACATATAGTGGGCCGCCGGGCGCACGGGGATCATCTCCTTCGTGATGTCAATGCCGATGCTGAGACATTTCTGGTAGATGTTGGGGAAGTGCTGGCGCGTCTCCTCCGGGTCCTTGTGGGTCACGTCGAGGCAGACATGGTCCAGGCCGTGCGTCTTCATCTCCTTGTCGATGGCCCGCGCCACGATGTCGCGCGGGGCCAGGGAGAGGCGCTCGTCATATTTCTCCATGAAGGTCTCACCTGTGGGCAATTTCAGAATACCGCCGTAGCCGCGCATAGCCTCGGTGATGAGGTAGGCCGGATGGGTCTCACCCGGATGGTAGAGCGACGTGGGGTGAAACTGTACGAACTCCATGTCCTTCACCGTGCCCTTGGCGCGATAGACCATGGCCTCGCCGTCGCCCGTAGCGATGATGGGATTGGTCGTCGTCTGATACACCGCTCCGCAACCGCCTGTACACATCAGCGTCACGCGGCTCAGATAGGTGTCCACCTTCTGGGTCTCCGGATTGAGCACGTAGGCTCCGTAGCACTCGATGTCGGGCGTGCGCCGCGTCACCTCGATGCCAAGGTGGTGCTGCGTGATGATCTCCACTGCGAAGTGGTTCTCCTTGATCTCGATGCGTGGATGGTTGCGGCAGGCCTCCATCAGGGCGCGCTGGATCTCGGCGCCCGTGTCGTCGGCATGGTGCAGGATGCGAAATTCGCTGTGGCCGCCCTCGCGGTGGAGGTCAAAACTGCCGTCCTCCTTGCGGTCAAACTGGGTGCCCCATTCGACCAGCTCCTGGATCTGTGCCGGCGCGTTGCGCACCACCTGTTCCACGGCTTTGCGGTCGGAGATGTAGTCACCTGCTATCATGGTGTCCTTGATGTGCTTGTCAAAGTCATCAACGGCGAGGTTCGTCACCGAAGCCACACCGCCCTGCGCGAACGAGGTGTTGGCCTCGTCGAGCGTCGTCTTGCAAATCATGCAAACCCTTCCCTTGTGCGCCTTGGCTATCTTCAAGGCATAGCTCATTCCGGCGATACCAGCGCCGATGATCAGGAAATCGTATTTATGAATCATTTCTAAGCAAACAGTTGTGCTCCCTATGGGGAGCGGAATAACGTTTCGCCCGCAAAATTACTCATTTATTGGCAGATGGGCGAATGTTTCTCCCGATTTTTGTGCTTAGTTCCTTTGTGACGGCAGGAAGTTGCATGTTTTTTGAGAATTTATCGCCCAAGGCGAGGTGTAGATCTATTTTTCTTGGATCGAAATGGGAGTGGCTCCCCATTTTTTTCGTACCTTTGCAGTCGAACTATGACAAGAGTATTTCATCATCGACTCACGCTGGGCGAACTGTGCGGCATCCTGCTCCTCGCCCTTGCCTCGCTCTATTGCTTTTGGTTCGGCACGTGGCCCATGGCTGTGCTTGGCGCGCTGCTTGTGGCCGTGGCCGTGCGGGGCATCGACCGTGGCATCCATACCGACTATGTCCTCGACGACGACCAACTGACCACGCAGAGTGGCAGGATAGGGCGCCAACGGGGACAGGCCATCCCATTGCAGACTATCACGGCACTTCGCCGTATGCCCCGCCACCTGCTCACGGGCAGCTATGTGATGGTGGAGCATGGCGACCACAACATCAGTATCTTCACCCCGGAGAACGAAGCCTCGTTTGTCGAGGCAGTCGGCAAGCGTGTCTCTCTTGCCAAGAACACTTGCCAAGAAAAAGAAACAGAATCTTAATCTTAAAAACCTACAAAAAACAATGACAAGTATTCGTAGAAAACTTTTCTTCTTTTTGGCCGCCCTGCTGGCTCTGCCCATGCAGGCGCAGGTCAATCTCGTCTATGTTGACAGTGCCCGCGTGGCTCGTCTCCTGGCCGAGGACGCCGGGCTGGTGGCAGCACCCGTCGCCGAAGTGGCCGATACCGACACGGTTCCTTTGGCGGACCGTCCCGTCGTAGCCGATGGCGCCGATTTCGACCGCCTTTGGACCGACAGTTTTGCCAGCCGCATGGCCGCCATCATCGAGGATCCACTGCTTCAAAGCACCCAAATGGCGGTGATGGTCTGGGACCTCAGTGCCGACCAGTGTGTCTATCGCTTCAACGAGGCCCAGCGGATGCGCCCGGCCTCTGTCCAAAAGTGTGTCACTGCCATCACGGCCCTCGACCGCCTGGGCGTGGACTATCAGTTTTCCACGCGCCTCTACTGCCGTGGCGACATCGACTCCACGGGTGTGCTCCACGGTTCGCTCTATTGTGTCGGTGGCATGGATCCCCTCTTTGGCGACGCCAATATGCGCGCCTTCGTCCGTGCGCTGCGTGAAAAAGGCATCCGTCGTATCACGGGCGACCTGCTGGCCGACAAGTCAATGAAGGACGACAAACCGATGGGAGAGGGCTGGTGCTGGGACGACGACGATAGCAATCCGCCGCTCTCGCCCCTGCTCTACAACCGTCGCGACCGCTTCCTGGCCGAACTATCTTCGCGCCTGCGAGCGGCCGGCATTGTCCTGGAGGGAACGCTGGGCGACGCCACGCTCCCCGCAGGATCCACGCTGCTGGCCGAGGAGACCCACGACCTCACGCGGGTGTTGCAGCGGATGATGAAGAAGAGCGACAACCTCCATGCCGAGTCGGTCTTCTACCAGTTGGCCAAGAGCACGGGTGTGCGGCGTGCAGGTGCGCGCCAGGGCCGACAGGTGATCAACCAGGTGGTGCGTGCGGCAGGCCTTGATCCTGCGCAGTACTACGCGGCCGATGGTTGTGGCCTCTCGCTCTACAATTATGTCACGGCCGACCTCCTCGTCCACCTCTTGCGCCTCAACTACCATAACACGGAGGCCTACGAGGCCCTGCTTCCCACGCTGCCCATCGCCGGACGCGACGGCACGCTCCGCAAGCGGCTTCGTGGCACGGCGGCCGATAGCAATGTGCGGGCCAAGACAGGCACGGTGACGAGTGTCAAGACGCTTGCAGGATTCTGCACGGCCAGCAATGGCCACCGCCTGGCCTTCTGCATTCTCAACCAGGGAACCATCCGCGCCAGCCAGGCCAATGGGCTGCAGGACCGCATATGCCGGGCGATGTGTGAGTAGGACCGATAATAACTTTCAGAAACCATCAACCAAATACCCTATATATAATGACTAAGATCGTAGAAAGAATAGCCGCGCTCCGCCAGGTGATGGAGCGCGAGGGACTGGGGGCTTTCATCTTCCCCAGCACAGATGCACACAATAGTGAGTATGTCGCCGACCACTGGAAGGGCCGCGAGTGGATCTCAGGCTTCAATGGTTCGGCCGGCACGGTCGTCGTCACGATGGATGCTGCCGCGCTCTGGACCGACTCCCGCTACTTCCTTGCTGCCGAGGAGCAACTCCGCGGCACGGGTATCATGCTGATGAAACTCAAGGTGGAGGGCACGCCGACGATCACCGACTGGCTGGCCGAACAACTTCGTGGGGCCTCCCATCCTGTGGTGGGTCTCGACGGATGGGTCAATGGCACGAACGAGGTGCAGAGGATGCAGGCCTTCTTCCAGGGCTACGATATCCAGGTGCGTACCGATTTCGACCCGCTCAACGAGATTTGGACGGACCGCCCCTCCATCCCGACAGCGAAGGTGGAGCTCCATCCCCTGGAGTTTGCTGGCGAGACGACGGAGAGCAAATTCGCCCGCATCCGTGAGTCGCTGCGCAGTTGTGATGCCGAGGCCATGCTCGTCTCAGCCCTCGACGATATTGCCTGGACTTTGAATCTGCGTGGCTCCGACGTCTATTGCAATCCTGTCTTCGTCTCCTACTTGATGATAGAGCAGGAAAGTGCCACCCTCTTTGTCAACGAGGAGAAACTCGACGACACGGTGCGTCGCTACCTCTCCGACCTTGGCGTGGCGGTGCAGCCCTATGCTGCCGTGGCCGACTACCTGCGGTCTCATGCCTTCGAGGACGGTCTGCTGCTGGACAGTGTGAAGACTTGCTACTATCTCGCCTCCTGTGCCCTCGAGAAATCGGTGGTGAGGTTTGCCCCGTCGCCCATCCCCGCCATGAAGGCGGTCAAGAACGAAACCGAGATAGCGGGCTACCGCCGTGCCATGACGCGCGACGGCGTGGCGATGGTGAAGTTCCTGCGCTGGCTTCAGCCTGCTGTGGAGGCAGGAGGACAGACGGAGATCTCCCTCGACAAGAAACTCACGGCCCTGCGTGCGGAGCAAGATCTCTTCCGTGGCATTTCCTTCGATACCATTGTGGGCTATGAGGCCCATGGTGCCATCGTCCACTACGAGGCCACTCCCGAGACGGATATCCCCGTGGAGCCCCGTGGCTTGGTCTTGATCGACAGTGGCGCACAGTATCAGGACGGCACGACCGATATCACGCGCACGATAGCTTTGGGTCCTGTCACCGAAGAGCAGCGCCGCGTCTATACGCTGGTGCTCAAGGGCCATATCCAGTTGGAGTTGGCAAAGTTCCCCGATGGTTGCAGTGGCACGCAGATCGACGCCTTGGCACGCGAACCGCTATGGCGCGCGGGTCTCAACTACCTCCACGGCACGGGCCACGGCGTAGGTTCCTACCTCAATGTCCATGAGGGTCCCCACCAGGTGCGCATGGAGTATATGCCGGCTGCCCTGCGTGCGGGAATGACCGTCACCAACGAGCCGGGCATCTATTTGTCCGACCGCTTTGGTGTGCGCATCGAAAACACGTGCTTGATCAAGGACTATATGGAGACCGAACTGGGCCGATTCCTGCAGATGGAGTCGCTGACGCTCTGTCCGATAGACCTTGCGCCCGTCGATTGCTCCCTCCTCACCGCCGAGGAGAAGCAGTGGCTCAACGACTACCACCAGATGGTCTGCGAGAAGCTCGCTCCCTATCTCGATGGCGAAGACTTGGCCTGGCTCCGGGATCATTGCAAGCCCATCGAGGCGTAACCTTAGGTCTAGTCTCAGAAACCATGGCAATGTTGTCTCGATTGCGACGTGGCGTGTTGTGGATGAGCCGGGCAAAGTATTGCCGTGGCTTCGGTATCCAGTCGCCCTGGGCCTACCGCTTCGTGCGCTATGTCGTCAATGAGCACTATCCCTACTATGCCTACGACGACCTCCGCCCCCTGTTCCCGCATCTTTCAAAGCGGGAACGGAGGGTCTGCGAACTCTACCTCCGTATCGCCAATCACCAGCAGGCCGACGAGGCCGTGCTGGTGGGCGATGTCTCGGAGGCCAAGCGGGCCTACCTTCATGCGGGTTGCCTCCGGATGGCGTTTTCTTCGATGGGGGAGGGGGCTTGCTCACTTACTGAGGATTCCTTCTCGCTGGCTGTCGTGGCCCATGGACAGGATATGGAGCAGCAGGTCTTGTCGCTCATCAACCGGGCCACAGATGCTTCCCTGCTCATCGTGGAGGGCATCCACCGCAATGGGGAGACCCGCCGCAGCTGGGCGCGCATCTTGCAGGACAAGCGCGTACGCGTCAGTTTCGACCTCTACTATTGTGGCCTTCTCTTCTTCGACAAGAAGAAGTATAAGCAGCACTATAAGATCAACTTTTAGTGCAAAAGGCTCCCGTGTGCCCCCAAGATTCGTGGCTATTTCTATTGATATAGGTAGTTATTCCTGCTTATATAGGTAGTTATTTCAACTTTGTTTGCAGTGTGTGCGAAAAAATACGCCATAGCGCTTGCAGTTCAAATAAAATATAGTATATTTGCACGCAAATTTTTATAAACTTAAAGACAGAAGACTATGTATTGGACTCTTGAATTGGCTTCAAAGCTGGAAGACGCGCCATGGCCCGCAACAAAGGATGAGCTGATAGACTATGCCACACGATCGGGCGTACCTCTGGAGGTGCTTGAGAACCTGCAGGAGATCGAGGACGAAGGAGAGGTTTATGAGGGCATAGAGGATATCTGGCCCGACTACCCCACCAAGGAGGACTTCCTCTTCAACGAGGACGAGTACTAATCGTTCATCGATTACGATTATCAGTATAAGATAATGGAACTGAGCCATATAGGTGATTTCTTATGAAATTCCTATATGGCTTTTTGCCGTCTTTTACCGCCAATTTTACCGTTCTAATGACCTTATTTTACATAATTAAATGATCAATAATCGGTATATCCTGAAATTCTTTCTTTTCTGATCGGTTAATTTCATCTTTTCTTCTCTTATTATTCTCCTTATTTCATACTAAAATCATCTGAAGTTTATAAAAAAGGAGTGATATGATAAACTTTTCTACTATCTTCGCGTACATAGTGCCATAATTAATAAAAAGGTATTTTAATATGGGAAGAATTTCAAGACTTTATCCGAAAGGACGATTGAGACTGCGTATACCAAAGATGGTGCAGTCTGGTAAAAAGTATCCATTGTATATAGAATACAATTGGCATGCTGATTCTATTCGTAAATCAACTGGTATAAGTGTGTCAGTAAAGGAATGGAATGAGAAAGGCTATTGCGGTATTGGTGAAATACGTGCCACGACTGATATTGACTATAAGTATTATAATCATGCTCTTCATAAGCGTATCGAAGACATAGATGTGAAGATACATAAGTATTATGAAATGCATCAACATATTACTTGTGATGTGATTCGATCTTTTCTCGAAGACAATGACAATGCTTTGCGACCTGATGAAGGAAAAGACTTCATAGAGTTTGCTAAAGAGTTGATGGAAAGACGTTATGAGAAAGGTAAGATAGGTTTCAGTACTTGCAAGAATGGTATTTCATATCTCAATCAGTTTGAGGAATACCTGTTGCTTGAACACAAAGGTACACATGGTGAGCATAAGGAATTCATTTATGTCTCAGATATTAGTGAAGACTTATTGCTTGACTTCCGTAAGTATCGACTCTTGGCAAAAAAGAAAGCAACAACAGTCAACAAGACTCTATGTCCGATTCTTCAGGCGTGTGAATATGCTTGTCAGTTAGGTTATATCTCTCATCAGCTTAATGCATCTCTCCAGGACTTGTATATGAAAGAAGAGGACCGGCTTGATGAAGAAGAGAGGAATATCAAGTATCTCACTGAAGAGAGACTTGCTGAGTTGGTGTCCGTTTATAATAACATCGAACAACCTCGACGAAAAGAGTTTTTGGAGATGTGGCTGTTTGCCTTCCATGCTTGCGGTATGCGAATGGTTGATGTGATGACGCTCCGATGGAAAGACTTTGATTTCAACAAGAATTTCATCAGTAAAGTACAAGTCAAGACGAGAAACCGAAACACCATACCTTTGAGTGAACCACTCATTCGTATTCTTGAAAAATGGAAAGGTAGAAGCAAAGTCTTTGTTTTTGATCTATTGCCAGAGAACTTCGATATAAATGACCATGAGGCGATATACCGTCGTAGAAATTCCTGGAATAATACCATCAATACTTCGCTTCGCTGTATATCTCATGATTTAAAATGGAATCAAGACTTGACTTTCCATGTATCAAGACACACTTGGGCAGTTTTAGCGCTTGCACACGGAGCTGAAATCAGTGAGATAAGCAGATTGTTAGGTCACGCTTCAACAGGCGTCACAGAGCGAGTTTATGCAGAAAAGAAGGTGGTATCACGCTAAACAGAGTGATACCACCTTCTACCAAATATAACGTCTTTATAGTCGAAACTATCAGAATATCTTGTAGTCCTTGTCTGTAAAATTAGAAATTCCTCTGCCGATGATTCTGCACTGCTTGCAATATCTCTTTCGTCGTCGTTATAATATGGAATTTTCTCTAATTTTTTCGCTCGCTCCGCGGGAAGGCCTACTGGCCTGAAGGGTGAAGCGGTGGGCATTTAGCCCACCTTATTTTTCTGCGACTGGACGGCCAGAAACCTCATAGTAACGGTAGACGACGTGCCCTGGGTAGACGTAGCTTCTGATGAACTGGAGTACATGGAATCTTTCGGCGTCGCCCGAATAGAGCGAACGCAACCAACAGCCACCGAACGAACCATGACCGTTGAGGTCATCATCGAGGAAGTAAAAAACGAAGCAGGGAAGAAGATAGTGTTGCCGTTAGGATCTGTAACGAGGTAGCCGCTTGGACCATTTAAACATAACTTGACACAGTTCAAATTGCCCCCCCCCAAAAAAAAAACTTGACCAGTTCCACTCATCATACGTCTCGCCCCAAGCAAAGTAGTCACCATCGTCCAAATGAGTTGAAGCACCTACGTTGGCTTCACGCTCATTGTGCTAATGGAATTGACGGCACTATAATAGACCTCATCAAGGAGTTTGACATAAGTTCGGCAATAATAAGTAGTGCCAGAAAATCCATGATTGTAAACGAATAGTCTTGCATGGTGCTACCTAACTCCTTCTTGAAGTCATTATAAGTAGGGACCTTATTTTCATCAGAATAACAAATGCCCACTTCGGGATCGACATCGATAGACTTTACCTTGTCATTGAGAGTTAGCTGGCAAGCCCGAAACATTCAACGTACTGGCAGAATACGAGAAGACAACATGTTGGCTCTTGTCATTGCCCACCACATTATCGACCGCACTAACGACATCATCAGCAACTACCACGCTTTGCACGTCGGCATAAGAATAGTTCACGCACTCCACACCGCACACACTCACGGACAAGTTGGTGTCGCTCAAAGTAATGACAGGCTTCTCTGCAAAGGTAAAACTCACCTTCTTACCGCTACGAAGCAGGAATATTACGCCTGAATTACCAGCGAACACAGACAAACTAAAGGCAAAAGTACCTAAAGCATGGTAAAGGTTTTCTTCATATATTTTGATTTTGTGGATTGCTTTTTAAATTACTTCTTTACATAAGGTAGGCTGCGACTCAGCATAACATTCAAACAAGTTTGACGTTCTGCACTCGCCTTGCACTGTCTTTGGCGATAAAAAAGAAGGGAAAAAAGCGGTATAGGAATGTTGTTATACAATTTCTATACCGCTTATATTCAACGCTTTAAACTATTCGTATAGCTTTTTAAGCGATTAGTATTCGTCTCGTTGAAGAGGAAAAGGCGTGTTGAGTTTCAAGTGATAAATGATTCAATGTTTTCTTTAAGAGCAACAATTCCGCACGATTCGACCCCAATCACTCTATGGAGTTCTTGACTCTCTCACTCTCTACCAACAAGTTTGTTTATCATGTTCATACCATTGTATATTAACCTTTTCAAAGGTCTTGACACATCTTGTATGTGGTTTCGTCAAAGGTGAATCCTTCAGCCTCGGTCTCTCCGGCAAGACCCGTTATGGCCTTTATACGAACCACATGCTTGACATCGTCGAACTCCATCTCGTTTCCTTCTGCCACCTGTTCTGCATAGTCGCGCTCAGGAATCAGCTCTATTAGAACAAGGCTCATAACCCTTGTCGACTCCAAATCTGCATTCAGGATGGCATAGACGTAACCATTATAGCATCTGATGTCCAGGACTTCATTGTCAGTATTGTCCCAGCACCAACGTTTGGTCTTGACGATGTTGTTGTTTGCATCAAGGTAATTATAGTAGACACCGTTCTTTTTGAAAGTGAAATACACTTTCTTTCCGCTCACCATCATGACATTCTTTGGATTGATTGTCACTTTTTTCTTCACCGCAGCACGCTGTGGCTGCTTCTTCTTGGCAACAGGTTTCTTTGACTGTTGCGATACTGCACTGCCTGCATTCTCTGACGTACATGAATAAACGGGCATCAGCGACATTGAAAATGTTCCCAACAGAACAATCGCATTACGGAAAAAGCGACTACTGTTTGTCACTTTCGTTTTTTTGTTTTTCTCTGAAATCATTGTATTTGTTTCTTTTAATATGTCTTATGGCTTCAGTTCTGACTGTTTGTTGATAGATATTAAAGCATGTGCACTTCGGAAAACGTGAAGCCCATTGTGGCAAGGTACCTCGACATGGAGTCTGCATTTCTTAATCACCAGATGCAAAAGACCAAGCCCCAACAACGTTTTTCTTATATCCTACCTCAGTCTGCCGCCATTATAACGGACAGACTTCGGCTCTGGACTTATGCTGTTATCGTGGATGTAAAGCACATTATTTCATTTTGTTTTGAAAAACCGTAAAAGGCGGAGAAGATCAGCCACGTTTTTTTCAGAAGGCTTTATCTTTTACGCACAGGCTTGCGGCTTGCTGTCTGTCTTTTTCCGCTTGCTCCTTGTTTTTTGGAGCTTGTAGTCTGTCGCTCCATGAGGGCTCCATCATTGTTTCTAAAATTCTTTCCTTCAGGGGAAAAAGGTAAGTGCAGTTCTCGTTCCATTTCACCATAGATGCCTGAGGTGATGAAGCTACGGACGGAGCGACTGCCTTCCATATAGCGGTCTACGGTCATTTTGTTGCGGTGATTGCTCATCTTGATGGTTCCGTCGGAGTTAAGCTCCCAGGTGCCGCAGAAGACACCGGCTACAGCCAATGAGCCAGGTCCCTTCGTGCCATTGGGATAGTTCACTTTAAACTTGCCTGTGTATGAGCTCTTGGCTGTATAAGTGGCATCCTTGTTCAGCGTGACGTAAATTTTAACAAGGCCTCGAGGTGTTCTCAGATGGGCAAAGCTGATGACCCATCCACCGGCATACATGTTACGCACATAGGCTGTATTGGAGCACAACTTGGCAGGATCGCTGACGGTTGAGGGCAGCGACAATTTGACAAGGCTGGTACAATCCTTAAATACATCTTCTCCGAAGAGTGCGTCTTCAGCTTTGACCTCAGCAGACTTCAGACTGGTACAACCCAAGAATGCGTTCGCACCTATCTCGGTGATGTTGTCATGCAGGACCACCGACTGCAATGAACTACACAAGGCGAAGGCTCCCGTTACGAGTGTTTCAACATGTTCGCCAAAGTGAATGGTACGCAATGCTTTGCACTCGATGAACGCACCATTGCCGACTACCCTGCAATCCAAGTCTACGGATTTCAGCGAATCGCAGCCACCGAAGCTATTCATACCAAGAGTTTCGATGGTGTTCGGAATAGTGACATGGGTGAGACCAGAGTAAGAAAAAGCTTCGCGTCCTATCTCTTTCAGTGATGGAGGAAACTCAATGCTCTTGAGATTCTTGCATCCCGTAAAGGCATAGCCTTGTATCTCAACGAGGTTTTTCGGAAGTCTCACTGAGCTGATTTCCGAATTCTTAAACGAGATGTTCCTAATGACTAATACCGGATACATCTTGCCATCCTCACAGGGAAGCGAATCGGGAATATCAACATGTCCAGTTTTTATATCTGAACCAAGAATATTAAGTCCATTGTCCACTAATTCATATTTAAAGTGGCCTGACTCATTCTGTGCTTGAAGTTTCTCTGCATGCAGGCATAAGGCAAGCAGCGCAAAGAGGAAAGTGAATTTGAAGAAAATGTTTTTTGAATACATATTATTTATGCGTTAAATTAATGTTTAAAGACTACCTTATCAGCAATCCGTATTATTTGTAACCCTTCTTGCGCAATTGGTAGAGCATTGGAGCGCATCGGTAAATATACTGACCGCCATTCACTTTCTTGAAGTACTTCACAGCCAGCGGATAATTGCGTGGTACAAGATAGCCTTGCATATAATACATACCGAGCCAGTAGCATGCGTCATCAACCCCCTTGTCGGCAGCAATCTTCAAGTATTTGGGCACAGCCTTCAGGTTCTGAGGCAGGTTATTACCCGTCTTGTAAGCTTGACACAAGATCCAGGCTGCATCGCCATTGCCCTTGCTGACTGCCTTCAGTAGGTACTTCTCGGCATTAAGCGGATCATTGGAAATCATCCACTTGCCATACTCGTAGCCCGACCGCCAGTCTCCCAAGTCTGCGGCTGCCTTGTACCACTTAACCATCTCGGAAAACTCTCTTGGCTCACCCGAGATGTGGTCTTTGTGAAACTCCTTGACCTTGGCATACTCGTACATTGCCTGCTTATTCTTGCCAAAACGGGCGGCGTAATAAAGACATTCGATCTTGTAGTCCTCGAAGCCTGTACCGTAAACGTTCATTCCGTCGCGGTTTGGATCATAGCCGCGAGACTTTTGGAAATAATAGTCGGAGCACCACTTGATGGCTTCGGCGTTGCCTAAGTTTGCTGCCGTGCGATACCACTTGCAGGCCTTCTCTTGCGTCAAGCTAAACTCCAACTCGTCATTTTTCTGATTTTGAGCCTGTTTCATGACAATCTGTCCCATGGCAAAACAGGCTTCAGCATTGCCCTCATAGGCAAGCGTCTCTATGCTGTCGGGCGACAGAGTATCAATCATCGACTTTTGGGACGCTTGAGGTTTGGCTGTTCCCTGTGATTTGGCTACGGTTTGTGCTTGTACTGTGGCGGAAGCCAAAAGACAGACCGCCACAACCATTGTAAAAAATTTGACTTTCATTTTATTTATTGGTTGTTAATTTATTTGCTAATGTCGGGTTCATATAATCCTTACCTTCGTCGGTGAGCAATGGGGCAATCTTGTCTAATGGAATAACCACCGTCGCCCGATAACCGGGGTCCATAGTATTGAAGAGTCCTGGAGCAAATCGCAAGGTCACACCCTCGCTGGTAATCCAAGACTCGCGGCTTGGGAGCGGAATGCTTTTCTTACTCGTGTCGCGCAGCTGGCCCACAAGTTCATTGTTGCTTCCTACACTGAAGATATCGCGCAGACCCGCTAACAGAAGGTCGCCATATTCTGGGATGTTCGCAAACATTTTGGATGTGAAGCATTTTCCATCCTTCTTCCTAAACGTGACACCATAGGTCTCATCCGTTTCTCTGTCACTCTCATACCTCACACACTGGTAGGTCACTATATTGTCGTCTTCATAGACGATACGGATGGTTTTGTTGCCCTGTCCCGGAGACAGACACCGTCCATAGGTATTCACCACCTCCTTGTAGTCATCGAAGTCGCCCTCAAATGTACCGCCGAGATAGTGACAGACCCAGTCACGCATTTTCTTAAGAAGCACATAGTTGGCATCCATAGGATATTCCACATAAAGATAGTTGAAGTTGTGATAGAACCTACGCTTGGCAGTCTTAAGCACTTGTGTGGAGTCAGGCACGAATGGTTCGTCGGCCATCGGACTGGTCACGGGCAGCAACTTCGGCGCCGGCATATGGTAGGGACGGTTTGTGAAGTAGCCCACACGACTGTTGGCATATTCCTTTCCATACTTGTGGCTCGTCTCATCACACTTGATGGCGCCTTTCAGTTGGTTGCAGTAGCGGAAAAGTCCATTGAGGATAAATCCCTGAATCTCGTGGTCACGTGTCTCAAAGTTGAGTCCTCCTTGAGCCCATCCGTTATCATAGAGAAACCTATAGCTATCATCAACATTGTCAACCGTGAACTTGCTGCTGGCAAAAATGGTGGTGAGACTGATACACTTGTAGAACATCTCGTTCATGAACTCCACATTTGCCGTGTTGAAGCTTGCCAAGTCGAGCGTCCTAAGTCTGGGGCAATTAGCGAACATGCGCGTCATGTTTGTCACCCCGGCGGTATTGAAGTTGGAAACGTTGACAGAGGACAGGAAGCGACATTTCCAGAACATGTTCTGCATATACTTCACCTTGGCGGTATTGAAGTGGGAGAGGTCGAGCGACTTAAGCTTGTCGCATTCTGAAAACATAAAGCTCATGTCTATGACATTGCCAGTGTGGAAGTGTGTCAGGTCAAGAGAGCGGAGGTTTGTGCATTCGGCAAACATCCACGACATGTCGGTCACTTTACCTGTGTCGAAGTGAGTCAAGTCTAACTTGGTCAAAGAACTGCAACCGTAGAACATATTGGACATGTCCTTTACGCGAGAGGTGTTTAAGTGGGACAGGTCGAGCGAATCGATGCTTGTGCAATGTTCAAACATGCGGAACATGTCTGTCACATTGCGTGTGTCGAAATGGGAGAAGTCGATTGTCTTGAGACTTTGGCATGCGGCAAACATAAGGCCCATAGAACGAACGCGGCTGGTATTGAAGTTTTCGAGTCCCTGAATGTTTTCAAGATGCCACATTTCTGCAAACCACGCCGTGCAGTCGTGAGGGCGATAGTCTGCGAAACTGGTATCAAAAATCACTGTCTTCACGTTTCTGGCGATGCCCATCCACTCGGGACGTCGTTCATAATCGTCTCCCTTTCTCACAACGCTCATGCCATAGGCTTTCTCTGGCTTTTGGCTGCCATAGCTGAAGGTCAGGGTCTGGTTCTCGGAATTAAAAACGGCATAGGCAATTCTCTGAACATCTTCTGCACAAACCTCCATTACCAATGTCTGTTGCAGGAGGGTGATGAGAAGCAATGCAAGCCTGTTCCATGACAAGCGATTGATTTCCTTGTTAGTACTTTTCATTTCCTTTCTTTTGTTTAAGTCAGACTGTATGTTGTAAAACAAAAAAAACAGCAAAGACACTGCGACTGCACGATTTTACTCGCACGTCGTAGTGTTTTTGCTGTTATGTCTTATTTTGTTGCCCATAGAGCCAGACATCAAGTTTATGTCCTATGGCTCCATTCGGACTGTTATTGTTAATAGTTAAGTGCTAGTCTAAGCACAAAAAAGCGTGAAGCCCATTGTCGCTCGCTTCACATTGTGAGGTCTTCGAACTTACCCATCTGTCAGAAACGAGCAACGAGACCCCACGCCGATATGTATAGATACACTCCCACAGAGTCAGCCCTTGAGAGGCTGACCTATGAAAGGTACGTATATAACATACCCATGAGCATCACCATTGCATGGTCTCGTGACAGATAATGAAGTGTTCGAAGTTTCACAATGTCAGAAAACCAAGCGCCAATAACGCTTTTCTTATGTTTGCCCTCTACCAACCGACACTCTTTCAAGTGACTTCGGCGTAGGGCTATTAGCATCATCGCACGTAAAGGTACGAATTTGCGCCCCAAAAGTAATGAATTTAATTGAAATGACCAAATATAAACCGAAAAAATTATGTTTGGTCGCATAAAAAGTGTATTTTTATAATTATAAAGATTATTTTGATGCAGTTAGGTACTCCATTTTTTCTTAATTCCCATTTATTGTGTATCTTCGTGCTATAATGATAAATAAGCATAGGTAAAGATATGGAAAAAGTCGTTTTGTATTGTAGGGTTTCAACCCAATTTCAAGACTACGAGCGTCAAGTATCAGACTTGACTCAGTTTGCTAAGAAACATCAATGGGAGATAGCAGAGACTTTCACTGAAAAGATAAGTGGCGCCAAAAAGAATGATGAACGTAAAGAATTTACTTCTCTTCTCTCATACGCGCGCGTACATTATATTAATAGGGTGCTTGTCACGGAACTTTCTCGTTTGGGTCGTGATACCCTTCAGGTGTTAGCTGCTATTGATATGCTTAATAAGGCAAAGGTCTCGTTGTATATAATGAATTATAATATAGAGACTCTTACACCTGATGGTAAGGTGAATCCGATATGTCTTCTAAAGAGCGAAAAACTGCCACGAAAAAAGTGTATCAGCGCCGATGTTATGCCAGTCATAAGAATGAACTACAACGCAAGAGCCGTGAGTACCACAGATAGCTAAGAGTGAATAAGAATAAGTGATTGTGGAAAATATTTGCAAAGTTTTCTACATAAAAAAGGTTAATTTAATCAGTGGCATGTTACGCATATCGCTGATTTTTTGTATTTTTGCACCATTAAAGAACGGAAACGATATGGCAGAGATAGCAAACCGTATATACGAGACAAGTGAAGGGCAGATTCTCTTCATCTCAGACTTCTCAGACATTAATGACAATGAGAAGGTGGTGAGTCGTGCACTTTCTGTAGAAGAAAAAAAAGGAAATATAGTTCGATTAGCTAATGGGGTTTATCTTCGCCCTAAGAATACCCGATTTGGGATAGTCTATCCATCAATAGATGAAATGGTGATGGCCATAGCCCAGCGAGATAAGGTACAAATACAACCTTCTGGAGTTACAGCGCTCAACAAACTTGGACTCTCAACACAGGTGCCGACAAAATATACTTATCTGACATCGGGCAGTGGAAGAGTCTTGACTCTTGGTAATCGGACTATAGAGTTGAAGAGAAGTGTTCCTAAGAACTTTGCTTTTCAGACAGTGTTGGCAGCGCTACTTGTACAAGCTCTTAGAACATTAGGACAAAAGAATGTAGGTAATCAAGAACTCTCTACCATTAGAAAATTGGTCAATGAAGAGGAACATAAAGACTTGTTTGTACAAGATCTTACTCTCATGCCAGTATGGATGAGAAAGCTGATAACTGATATAATAGATAAAAACGAGCATTATGACACTTTGGTTAAATCACACAACAGATGAACGAATAGCAATGTTGCAACGTGCGGAAGAGAAGTTTCGTATTAATCAGGTTGCAATTGAAAAGGACTGGTGGGTAACTGTGGTGCTCAACGCTCTTTTCAAATGTTCATGTGCAGATCAACTCATCTTTAAGGGAGGTACAAGTCTCAATAAAGGGTGGAATTTGATAGAAAGATTCAGTGAGGATATAGACTTATCTGTAAACCATGAATTCTTCGGTATAGAGAAGACGACAAAGAATCAGCGTGAAAAACTTCGCAAGAAGGCACGTAGGTATTTTCTTGATACAGTTTCTGCAGAGTTGGATGAAAATCTAAAGAAACTTGGTGTGGAAGGATACCATATAGAAAATGTAGTAGAGGAAATTGATGAGGATGGTAAGGCAAGTCCCGTTGCAAGTGATAAGGATCCAACTGTCATTCTCGTTCATTATGAGTCTATGCTTGGTCATACGATAGAGTATATTCCGCCAAGAGTAAAGATTGAGATTAGTTGCTTGTCTATGAACGAGCCTACGGAAGACCGTTTGATTTCATCGTATATTGAGCAGACTTTCCTGGGAGAAGATGAGGCGGCTACAGCTACTATAAGGACGGTTGTGCCTACACGAACATTCCTGGAGAAGGCATTCTTGCTATGTGAGGAGTTTCAGAAACAGACTCCTCGTTATGTCCGAATGTCTAGACATCTTTATGATCTTGAACGCTTGATGGATACCGAATTTGGCAAACAAGCCTTGCAGGATATGGACTTGTATGAACGTATAGTTAAGCATCGTTCCATATACTATGCTGTAGGGTATGTAGATTATTCTAAGTTGATGCCGAGTGAGATTGATTTCGTTCCTAGGCAAGAGTTGATGAAGGATTGGGAGGGTGATTATGCAGAGATGTGTAACCACTTTATCTATGGTCAGACATTATCTTTCGAAAAACTTTTAGAGCGAATCAAGGAGTTGCAAGATAGGTTTAGAAAAGCCTTTTAGCGACTTTTACTCCTTAATAAAATGTTCAATATAAAAGTTGGAAGACTATAAGCACTTGGTATTCTGCCCTAATGTTCCTCTTCAACGAGGACGAGTACTAATCGCTCACAAGCTGATTATCTTTATCTCAGCTCGAAGCATTGAATATAAGCGGTATGGGAATTTCGCAGCAAGATTCCCATACCGCTTTTTGGCCTTTATCGCCAGGCAAGCTGCTTACTATAGATAGCATGTTGGCATAGATTAATAGCGTGATCATACTACTGTTCGTCCTGTAGCAACAGGGCAAGTGATGACTTGATTTAGGTCAAAAATGGGCGATTTCCTACCCAAATCTCCCTTCTTGATATAGATTTGGGTAGAAAATCGCGTATTTTTTCTTTTTGCTGCCATAAAAACGCTACCTTTGCCAAGGTTAATAGATAAACGGTATGGGCATGATAAGCAAACTTGTTGGTAGAGAGCGAGAGTGTCAAGAACTCCACAGAGTGATGGAGTCCGATCGTTCTGAATTTGTCATAGTGTATGGTCGGCGAAGAGTGGGCAAGACTTTTCTTGTGGATCAATACTATCAGGGACAATACGACTTCACGTTTGTCGGAGGCCATAATCTATCGCGCCAAAGACAACTTACGAGTTTTGCGCGAGCATTGAAAAAGTTCTCTGGCACGAAACCTGATAAGTTTTCCGATTGGTTCGACGCATTCGATGCGCTTGAAGAATACCTTGAGTCGCTCGATGCCAACAGAAAAAAGGTGGTTTTTATAGATGAAATGCCTTGGATAGACACACAGAAGTCTGACTTTGTTGCGGCATTGGAGAACTTCTGGAATGGCTGGGCTGCTCGTCGTAATGATATTGTGTTTATTGCCAGCGGATCGGCTACCTCATGGATGGTGGACAATCTGATAGAAAATCAAGGGGGACTGCATGCTCGCATTACAAGCAGTATTTATGTCCGACCTTTCACTTTGCATGAGACAGAGGCGTATCTTCTGAGAAAACACTGCAAATGGGATAGATACCAAATATTGCAGTGTTACATGGTGTTTGGTGGCATCCCGTTTTACTTAAGCCTCATCAATGCAAAAGAAAGTCTCGTGCAGAATGTCGATAGACTGTTCTTTGCCCAAGGAGGTATTATGCGAAGCGAGTTCGACGAACTCTACAATGCTTTGTTTTCAAACGCCGACTTATATATCAGTGTGGTGAAGGGTTTGGCTGCCCATCATGATGGAATGTCTCGTGAGGAAATATCTAAGGCTACAGGAATCACTGGTGGAACCCTCACGCGTGTGCTGACCAATCTTGAACGATGCGACTTCGTTTCCCGAAATCAGAATTTCGCTCATAAGGTGAAAGATACCATCTATCGTTTAGTGGATTTCTATACTTTGTTTTATTATAAGTTCATCTTGTCCGATGTTTCGGGCGACGAACAATGGTGGAGTCATCATTTTGAGTCGCGTCAAGTTTCTACGTGGCAGGGACTTACATTTGAGATAGTATGTCTTATGCACACGGACAGCATCAAGCGTGCCTTGGGTATTTCGGGGATGGCGACCGAAGTCTCATCATGGCGCAAGGCAGCAACTGAAGGTCAAAATGGTGGACAGATCGATTTGGTCATCAAACGTGCTGACCGCATCATCCATTTGTGCGAGATGAAATTCAGCAAATCGCAATACCGCATAACGGAGGCATACGAACAGTTGCTAAGGCAGCGCTTAGAACTTTTCCAAAGCTCTACCAGGACCAAGTTCTCTTTGGTCATCACCTTTGTTACGACCTATGGCATCGCTGACGGGCTGCATCATAGTTTGGTGCATAGTGAAGTTACGATGGAGCAACTTTTCATATAAGGAATATCCCTTACCAGCATGTTCTGTTGAAGCAACACGGACTGTCCTATCACGCCATTTTTTTGGATGAGCCTAAAAAAAGCAACCTATAAGTTGCATGTATCGTTTTAAATAGCTATCTTTGCATTAAGAATCAACTATTAGGATGAATTTTGTCAGATCCATATCAGGTTATAATCATCTTTGGGCGGTCCGAGATGAAGCAAAAGACGCGGATGAGTTGACGATGCTTTTTCGCCAGTGGAGTAATGCCAACTATTTGCTTGATTTCTTTTTTGCCAATTTGGACGATTTGCAAGGATTCTTTCATGTTCAGAAGATAAGCGATGCTATTAAAGATACAATGGAAGATGCAAAATCCCTTGAACGTTTAATATTAGACTTTCCATATACTGAACAGTTGGACAGTCTTTTTCATCCATTGAGTCTTGCGGACAACCGAGTACGCGAATTGACGCGCGAGAAGGCGCGCAATTGGGATAGAGATAGGCATGCAAGTTGGCTTCGGATATATGCCATTAGGATAGAACCGAACGTCTATATTGTTACTGGTGGTACCATAAAACTCACAGCGACAATGCAAGAAAGAGAGCATACTCAAATAGAATTGAACAAACTCAATGCGTGTCGAAACTATTTGCAGCAGAATGGTATCTTTGATAAAGACAGTTTTGTAGATTTTTTAGAGGAGGATTGATTATGAAAGAGAAAACGTTAAAATTTCTTGAGAGAAATCTCAGTAGCGAACCTTCTACTTTTGCCGAGGAAGCAAAGTGGAGGCAAGACAATGAAGTCTGGCTTAAATGGTCACAAGGCATAGCCATGAAGATTATTGACTATATGCAAGAACATCAGCTTTCACGAGCTGACATTGCGGCGCGTCTTGGATGTACGCCGCAATATGTTAGCAAAATTCTGTCTGGACATACCAATTTTTCATTCAAAAGTATTGCGGAGATAGAACGGTGCCTCAATATTCATATTATGGAGGCCTCCTTCGTGTGATAGATTGGTTTGTGTGTGCCGTTCCGCCTTTTACGGTCTTTCACTACAAAATGCAATGATCGAAAAGGCTGACACGGTGATGACAACTGAGTATCCAATAGCTTGATTTGGGTAGAAAATCGCGTGTTTTCTTTTCACCCTCAAATAGCTCGCAATAAAAAAGCGGAGCGAAAACTGTGGGAGGGCTGAGCCCCGACCCGTAGTCTCTCTCCGCTTTCATTGTTCCATTGCTGGGCAATGGGCGTCTATGTGTGTGCTTTTCTTAGAAATCGAGGTTTACGCCGACACCAAACACCTTGTTGGTGCGGGTGAACTGGTCGGTATTGTGGGCCGTGGCCGACATGCCGGCTGCGCTATACTTCTGGTCATACTCCTTGTCGAAGGTCTCGTAGTTGGTCCAGAAATAACTGGCCTCCACCGTGACTTTCGGGGCGACGCGCACCTTTGCGCCAAAGCCATAGGAGTAGCTGCTCGTCGTGAATGACATGTCCGTGAGGTAACTGCCGTCGCCGAGACCATATTTCGTGCGCTGCATTCCCGCACTCACCGTGAGGGCGTCCGAAATGTCATACTCCGATCCCAAGGCCCACTCCCAGGTGTTGCTGCTGAGCAACTTCTGCTTGTCCTTGTCCATGCGGGCGTCCTTGTCGAAGTAGTAGTGGTAACTCGCCATCACACGCCAGGTCGGCAGTATCTCGTAGCAACCACCTACGGTTAGGATGCCCGGGATGTCGTTGGGCGTGTTCACACCGTCGGCGAAGAGGCCCGTGTCGTCCACCTTCGTGTCGTTCTCGATGTTGAGATGTGTCGTGAACTCCAGGCGCGCACCGAGGTTGAGTTTGCCCCAGCGGTAGTCAACACCGATGATCGGCGTGATACCCCATCCGCGCTGCGTGCAGTCGAGGTTGCGGTCGGCCACCTGGCTCCGCACGCCACCAATGGCCTGCGCGCTACCCTGCGCCAGTTGCGCACCCTTCGTGAGTTGCTCGGCAGCGGCGGCATACTGCTGTGCGGCCTGCTCGTTGCCAGCGAGCGTTGCCTCCTGGGCCAAGCGGGTGTAGTTGCTGGCCTGCTCCTGATAGGAGAGCGCCTGGTTGGCCAGGGCGTCCGCCTTGGTGCCGAGGTAGCTATAGAGGTTTTCGTTTTGGCCGTTGATGTTCACGTTGATGTTGGAAATGCTTCCCTCATACTTGTTGTAAATGTAGTTGAAGCGGAAGCCGCCATAGACAGCCAGGTTCTCATTGACCTTGTAGGTGGAACCAAACTGGAATCCGAAGACGTACTGCTGACCGTGGATGTAGCTCTCTACGGAGTAGCCCGGCGTGTTGCTTCCCAGTCCGAGGTCGATGCCATACTGCTGCTGGTAGGTGGTGTTGGCCAACTGCAGAATGGAGGGCAGCAGGGCCACCTGGCGCTCGAAAGATCCGAGACCGCGGTTGAAGGTACACTTACCGCCACCGCCCACGAGGCCGAAGGCAAACTGAAATCCCCACTTGTCGTAGTTCAGGGCCGCCTGTACCGAAGGTACGAACGGAGCAGAAGCTTCACCCTTGAAACTCTTGATGCCATTGGCGTCGCCTCCGTTGAGGCTCAGCGGATGGGCGTAGGGCGACTGCATCCATTGTTCGTCGGTCATGGGAAGACCAGCAGGTTTGAGGAGCGTCATGCCGCTACGGATGGTACGCGTCTGTGAGGCGCTCTGACCACCGAGGGAGAGATGGAGACCCTTTCCCAGGAAGGCCACGCCGGCAGGATTGGAATAGACTCCATCGATAGCAATCACACCATCACGGGCGAAGTTGCGACCGAAGATGAAGCTCTGGTTGGTGTTGGTCAGAAGACCACCCGCGAAGACGGCGGTCTGCGAAAGCATTGCCATCGCAATGCATGCAAGTTTCTTTCTTTGCATTCGTTATTTTACGTTCGTTGGTGAAAAACGGGTGCAAAGGTAGGTAGATTGTTCTGTACTTCCAAATTTTTGGTTATTTTTTCTGTTTTCTCCTGCGTTTTTCTGTTCCCCTTACCCCTTTTCAGTCCAAGAAAGGGGTGAGAAGCAGGGTTGTTTAGAAAAAGACAGTAGGGTAGGGGCAGCTTTACGGTCCTCTTGTGTTGTTATTTGCTGTTTCCCTTTCAGCAGCATTTTGTGTTGTTATATATTGTACTTGTTGTTTTAGTTGCTTTCCCTTATTAGCAAGTTGTTTTCCCTTTTGTGTCCTATTGTAGTAAGGGAGGGGGATAAAACAAAAAAAACCAAGTTGAAAAAATCAACTTGGACTTCGAAGCAGTTGGGATACCCGGACTCGAACCAGGAATGACAGGACCAGAATCTGTAGTGTTACCATTACACCATATCCCATTGTTTTTAGCAACCGTCATTGCTTGATTGCGAGTGCAAAGGTACGCACTTTTTTCTTTCCACCAAAACTTTTTCCCACTTTTTTCTCTCTTTTTTCAAAAAAAACCTCCGAGACCGCCCAAAAGACCGTCTCGGAGGCCCAAAATAGGGGTTTTAGCACCCTTTGAAGCTACTTTTTCCCGTGGCGTTCCAAAAACTGGTGATACTGGTTCTCGTAGCCATTATAGACGTTGATATCCACATCTCCGCGGATTCCCCTCACTCTTCCGTCCGGCGACAGTTGCCAGTAGGTGAGTTTGAAGTGAGGCATATACTCGCCATAGCGCGCTATCCAGACAAAGTAGTTGTCGCCAAGGTCGGGAGCCAGCGGCATGTGCTTTAGCGCAAACGACTGACTGATGTAGAGGATCGGATAGACCTTCCACTCCCGTTGCACCTCCTGCAGCCAGGCCCGCACCTGCCGAAACATCACCTCCGCTCCGCCCGCTTGGCTGATCTGCCAGTCCGTGGGCTCCACGTCGAGCACGGGCGGCAAATCCCCCTTGCGGTAGTGGCTCTTCTCCAGGAAATGGCGGGCCTGCGCTTTGCCCCCCGACGTGAGGGAGAAGAAATGATAGGTGCCCGTCCTGATTCCCGCCTTGCGCGCGTCGCGGTAGTCGTCTTCGTAGTAGGTGTTGAAGACCGTGCAGCCCTCCGTCGATTTCACGTAGGCGAAGGAGACCGGATAATCGACCTTTCCCCTCACCCGCTTGTCGCTCAGCGTGCCGAGGTGGGTGATGCGCAGTCGGGCCCAGTCGATGGGGTAGCATTTCCCGTCCCGCTCGTGCTGGTGGCGCGACACGTCGATACCGTAGATGCGCTCCTTGTTATAGGTCAGTTTTTCTCCCTTGAACACGCCCTTGCGCCATTCTCCCGCCTGTAAGTACTGGCGCGGAGCGATATAGAATCCGAACCCGTCGGGCAGTCCTGCCTCGAAATGGCCCTCGTAGTATTCTCCTTGGTTTCCCCAGCGCCGTCCGTAGCCGCTCGGCCGCTTCAGCGAGTCGAGCTGGCCGGTATAGGTGCCGATCGAGTCGCGGATCGTGCGGTCGTCGTGCTTGCCCACCTTCTTCTTGCTGGGCTTCGCCTGACGCTGGGCGATAGCCTCCTTGCCGTCGCCGATACCCATGTGGGTCACGACCCCCACGGGCGTATGGTGGCGGGGCAGTTGCACGACCACATAGCCGTCCTCCTCGTCGCTCCATAGCTCACACTCCTTATTATATATACGCTTGCCCTGCGCGCTGCGGACCAGTTTGTAGCGGATCACGCGTCGCAGACTGAGCCGCTCGCCGGGCTGGATGGCAAAGAGATGCTTCGCAATCGTGCGCAACGAGTCGATGCGGTGGTCGATCCCCACCGAGTAGGTGGCGATGGCCCCATAACCGTAGTCCTGCACGTTGTGTGTCCGCCGATAGTAGTGGAGCTCGTTCTGCTGCGTCTGCAGACTGGCCAGTTCGTTTTCGATGCGCTCCGCCTGGCGTCGCACCACTGTGTGGAGGTCTTGGCTCCCGCTATCCACCAGCTGCGAGGAGGCGGGGGCAGCCTTCGTGACGATGCGCCCGTGGCAGGAGGGAAACCTTCGGAAGCGGTTCACCCAGTAGCCTGCCGACAGCTGCACGTGGGCCGCGGGTTGCAGGGTGTCCGTGCTGATATTCGTCAGGGCCGTGTCGCCCTCGATCTCGCCGACAGTCAGCACCACGCCGCTGTCGTTGCGCAGCTCATACCACGACCTTACCTCCACCACCAGTTCGTTGCGGCGCACCTCCGCGTCCGAGACGGGCGTCAGTTGCCAGATGATGACGGCGATCACGGCCATCAGGACCACCGTCCCCCAGGTCCGCTTGCTCCGCAGCCGTCTGCCGAAGCTGCTCCGAGGCCGGCGCTCCTTTTCCTTGTCTTGTTCCTTGTTCTGTTCCTTGTCTTGTTCCATTGTGTTGGTTGAAGAAGATCGTAGTCCGTAGTCCCAGGTCCATCCGTAGGAGACCCCGGTTGGGCTATTCTGTTGGATGCGCCCGTTGGATCATGCCTTCGGCGTCTCCTGTGCCCACGCGATCTCGCCCGAACCGTAGCAGCGGTGGTGCGCCTGGTCATAGACCACACAAAACTGGCCCGGCGCTACCCCGTGGATCGGGTCGTCAGAGTGGACCATCATCCTTCCGTCGGACAGCGTCTCCACCGTGGCGCAGTGGAATTCGGGCGTATGGCGGATCTTGAACGTGATGCGGTCGGGCACGCTCGTCACGCCCTCCGTCAGGAAGTCGAAGTCGTGGATGGCGAAGTCGCGCTTATAGGCCGTCTCCGGGTCGTAGCCGTGGGAGACGTAGAGGATGTTCTGCTCCACGTCCTTGCGGATCACGAACCACGGTCCGCCGCCCAGTCCGAGGCCCTTCCGCTGTCCGATGGTATGAAACCACAGACCCTTGTGCTGTCCGATAATGCGCCCCGTCTCCTGCTCGATGATATCTCCGGGCTGCTCGCCGAGATAGCGGCGCACATACTCGTTGTAGTCGATGTTGCCCAGGAAGCAGATTCCCTGCGAGTCCTTGCGTCGGGCGTTGATCAGATGTTCGCGCTCGGCGACCTGCCTCACCTCGTCCTTCATGTAGTGGCCGATGGGGAAGAGCGCCTTCTTCAGTTGCCATGGGTGTATCTGAGCCAGGAAGTCGGTCTGGTCCTTCACGGGGTCTGGACTCGTCGTGAGCCATTTGCGCCCGTCTATCCACTCCGTCTGCGCATAGTGGCCCGTGGCAATGAGGTCGTAGTCGTGGCCCCGCTTCTCGTCGAAGGCACCAAACTTGATGAGGCGGTTGCACATCACGTCGGGGTTGGGCGTAAATCCCGCCCGCACCTTCTCCATCGTGTAGCGCGTCACCTGGTCCCAGTATTCCCGGTGACAGTCCACCGCCTCCAGCCGACAACCGTAGCGTTGTGCCACGACCGTCGCCATCTCCATGTCCTCCTCCGAGTTGCAGTCCCATTCCTCCTGCTCCTCCGGTCCTATCTTGATGTAGAAGCAGTCGGGGTGCAGTCCCTGGCGGGCCAACTCATAGACCACCACGCTACTATCGACACCGCCCGAAAGCAATACGGCGATGCGCTTGTCTTCAATGTTCTCCATAATCTATTTTTGTGTTCCTCGGGCTATCATCCCCTGTATCTCTGCTATCCGCTGCTTGCGGGCGATCGAGAAGTCGCTGCTGTGACCATCCACATAGTCGTAGAGGCGGAAGGCCTTGTCGAGCAACATCCCCCTCAGGGGCTGCTGCTTGTAGCTCCCCTCGGCATAGAGCAGTTCGGCGAGCATCTCCAGTTTTTGCATCCGCTGTCCCTCCGCCCATTGCTCGTGGGCGTAGCCGATGGCCTCCTCCACGGTCATATTGCGCAGCAGCTCGTAGTCGCCGACATATTGGCGGTAGAGGTCGCGCAGTTCGTCATCGTTGCGCTTGCCCTCGGCCTTTTCCAAAAACCGGGCCACGGCGGCCATAAACTCCTCGATGATGCGTATGAAGTAGTCTCGTTGTTGCATAGTTGCTTTTTCTGTGCTTGTCTGCCCCCGTCTGTACGCAGGGATTTGAGGACACAAAGATACCACAATCGCCACGAAGCACCAAATTTATTCCCCATTTTCTCCATTCCCCCCGCAAAAAGAGTTGTTACTTGTTGTAAAAGTTGTTCAAGTTGTCTTCTATGTGTCCACGTCGAATTACTCCATTTTCCCGAAGAACCTTATTTATTGTGCTTGTTGTCCCAAGCGTTGTTTTCCCCATGTCCCAAGTGTTGCTTTCCCTCATGCCCCGAAACGATTTTCCTCAAAAATCAGCCTCCACACGATTTTTTTTCGTGAGAAATGGCAATAAATGCGGGAAAAGCATTACCTTTGCGGGCAAAGTCGGGCATTGTGTGAAAGCAGGCCCGCAGAAAATCGTAGGAAATTAGCCACATGGAATTTGCAAGCAGGAGCTGAACTTTGATCCGCTTGAAGTTTTTAGGCCACATGTTTGCTTTTCTAAATGGCTGGTAAACAAAGAATGTCATGACTATGATCTTTGCAAGACGGACGCAATTCCTTTGTGGGACAAAGGCTTGGTCAAAAGACATAAAGTAGGGGAGTATTAGACACTGGATAGTTCTGACGCTCGTTCTACAGCCGACGAAACGACTGCTTTTCTATCGATATGAAAAGTAACTCTTTTCCAGAGGGCAACCATCTTCCTGGACAGGACGCAAATCCAGCCCAGAGGTAAAATTGTATGCCTACGCGTAGCCTCTTCTACTCCCCCTACAAGACAGATTCATCTGTCTCCCAACGTTGTTCAAGTTGTTTCCCTTTGTCCAAGTTGTTTTTCAACTTTTCCCAAAGACAGATTCATCTGTCTGACAAAGTTGTTCAAGTTGTCCCCATTGTTCAAGTTGTTTTCCTATATGTCTTAAAAGTTGTCCTGGTACAATTATAATAAATCGAATAAAAATAATCAAAAATATGCGTGATTTCAAAAATATCAAGGTCGCCGTGGCCGGCACAGGCTACGTCG
>OBKK01000149.1_pt1 | contig 35461 bp, 38 predicted proteins | sample 1503221 | NCBI WGS metagenome assembly OBKK01 (sample SAMN02044683, study PRJEB22538) | human gut metagenome | reverse complement strand
TGACTTATGCCCCCAAAGGGCTGGAGCCAGATGTAAAAATCTGTCCCGAATGAAATACTAAATTACTAAAAGTAGTATATACTAAAAATAGTATCTGTTGATTATCAGTCAAAAACAAAGGGCAGCCTGACATCAGACCGCCCTTCTATGTGATTAAGGTGTACTTCCATAAAAAACAATAACCCTGAAGTTTGCTCTTGCCGAGCAGGGACAGCAGGGTCTTACGCTTGCAAAGTTACGAAAAAAAATCGGTTATACATCTTTCCTTTGCAGGTTCTTTTCCATCTTCCTGTCGTATGCCTGACCTCTGGGTACAAGATAAAGAAAATGTACGCAATCCTCTGTTATCTGTACATGAAAGCTGAAGAAGGCACGATAACTGCCTATCCTCAGACGGTAGATAAATTCATAGTCCACCAGTTTCTTGCAGTCCGTAAGTTCGTCAATGCTTCGGGCATTGATTACTTCCTGTACTGCCTGACGGACTGAATCGAGCATTTTGCCGGAGAGTTTGCGGACTGCCTTTTCAAACTCCTTTGAAAATTCAACCCTCATTTCTCAACCACTCCCAGCCAGTCCATAAATTCCTTGCGTTCCTCCTTCTCCAGCATGACTTTTCCCTCAGGGTGGTTTTCTGACAGATAGCGGTAGGCTTCGCTTTCGTCATATTCTTCTGCCGTCTTGTCGAGCAGGTTCTCTATAAGGCGTTTCAGGTTCGTACCCTGTCTGGCTGCCATGACCGAAAGAGCCTTGAAGGTATCTTCTTTCAGGTCAATAATCTTCTTCTTGTGTGTGATTGCTGCTTCCATACTTCTTTTGTTTTCTGCAAATATATGAAATATATATGATATATACGGTATATATTCTTTCTTTTTTGTTGGGCGTTCCCCTTCAGGTCGGGCTTTCCGTTTCAAGTCCTCGCTTTGCTGTGGGCTTTCCCCTGCAATCCCTAACGCATTTCTTCCCCACCCTCCCCGTCTAAGGTATGTTTCGTTTTGTGCTGAAATCCTTGCGGCCACAGGTGGCTGCGTGATTACGGCACAAAGGAAACATTCGGGCTGTACCTGCTTCATGTACCTGCGGTATATTGCACAGATGCAGCCCTGATTGTCTCACCCCGACAACGCCCTTTGGCGGCACAGGTCGGCTGCGCTGACTTATGCCCCCAAAGGGCTGGAGCCAGATGTAAAAATCTGTCCCGAATGAAACACTAAATTACTAAAAGTAGTATATACTAAAAATAGTATATCTGTAATGTGCATCACATTATATAGGTTTGTTTGGTGTTAATGCATTTATATTTAACTATTTATACTTTATGTGTTTATGAAGATTTAACTATACTAATATTAGTATTTTAGTATAGTTGTAATGTACATTACAAAATAATCATTATCTTTGTAGTGGTTATTTAATGCTTCAGGTTATGATTACGACTATTCAATTCAAGACGCTTGATGATTTGTACAGGTTCTATAATCAGGCTATTTTCGGCGGTGAGCTTTCCGACTGCATTGTCAATATGTCAAGGCACGGCGGGGCTTACGGTTTCTTTGCGGCGAACCGCTGGAGGGGTGAGAACGAGGCAAAGAAAATCATTCACGAGATCAGTATAAACCCTGACTACATGAACCGTGAGGATATAGAATGGCACTCTACACTGGTGCATGAGATGTGCCATCTCTGGCAGGAGGATTTCGGAAAGCCGAGCAGGGGCGGCTATCACAACAGGCAGTGGGCTGACAAGATGATTCAGGTCGGACTGATGCCTACCAGTACGGGTGAACCCGGAGGACAGATGACAGGGCAGAGTGTTACACACTATATCATTCCTGACGGCAAGTTTGAGCAGGTTTTCAAGACCCTTTCCAGCGAGGACTTGCAGAACCTGAGATTGAGGTACAAGCCTACACTGGCCGCCCTGTCGGCAAAGCCTGTCAGGATCGGCGGTTCCGGCGAAGACGAAAACACCGAACCCGAACCTGAAGGGGGCGAAGAAAGCCGGAGCGGTAAGCGCAAAAAATATACCTGTGGCTGTGGCTGCAATGTCTGGGGCAAGTCCGGGCTTATACTCAAATGCGGAATTTGCGGCACGGACTTTACCGAACAGTAACCGTGCAAGTGCATGAAGCCCCCGGCAAATACCCCGCCGTAGGCGGTTATAGTGTAGTATTTACTAAAAGTAGTGATTTAGTAAATACTACTTTTAGTTTATTAGTATATTTGTAATGCACATTATATTATGTACACTACAAAAAAAGTGGGGATGTCGGAAACCGTCAATTCACGCCCACTTTTATGGGCGTAACGTGCAATAGCCGTCAGCCCCCGGACTCCCGGATACCACCCCGGAAGCACTTCAAATATAGCGGTTTCTTTTTTGAAATCCAAATTTTCAAGCCATTTTGTAATATCCGTTCTCGTCATGTAGCAGCTTCAGCTTCTCGACCATTTGGGCGAAGGTCATTTTTGAAAGCCTTGCCATTTCCCTGATTTGCCCTTCATCGTAGTTGTAGCGTTTCGGTTCTTTCTCCGGCATAGGGAGGAAGGCAGGGTTCGGAATGGCTTGTGCGGTTGGTTCGTTGTTGAACATATCCTGCATTATCGCTCTCATGTCCTGATTCTTTGAACTTCTTTTTCTTGTCTGCTGACGCTTTCCCATGTCGTTTTCAGCCTGATTTGCCGAAGCCTCCTTCTCCTTGCGGCTTCTGCTGATGGTGGCTACCTTCTCCGAAATGAAGAAGACGATGTGCGTATAGCTTCTTCCCGTCTTGACGGCGCAGGCGGTTACATTGAGGTCTGTATGCTGGGTGATGGCTGAAAGTGTTCCGGTGGGTTTCTTTGTCTTCTTGTCGATGGCATAGTCCCATTCTATCAGTTTTGCCGCCCTTTTTTCCGCTTTTGCGGCTCTCTGTTCGGCTTTCACCTTGTCGTTGATACGAATCCCTATCACATCAGACAAAAACCTCTCATTGGCGTTTTTGTTCTTCATCGGGTCGTATGTCGGACTGTCGTTCAGCTCCAGTGCGTTCTTCAGATCGTCAATCGACACCTTCCACTGGTGAACCTTGACGTAGTTCTTCAGATAAGGGTAAAACCAGTTCTGATAGTCGCTTGACAGCTTCAGGTAGTATTTGGGCTGTATGCAGGCATATTTGTTAAGCTGCATCAGGAACTTGCGTACTTTCGGGTTGATGCAGATCTGCACATACTTTTCATCGACAGCCAGATTGTAGGCGGTTATCCATGTGTAGCCCTGCCATACCTGTGCGCCGTTCTTCTTCTTGGTGGCGAACTGGAGCATATTCTGACCCACTTCTGCCAGTGTGTCGGCAAGGCGACCGTATCTGTCTTTGTTGTTTTCAAGTCCGAGATACTTGAAAAGGCTCTGTTTCTCAAAGCCCACATCAGGCAGAATCTCTTCCTCTATGCTGCTTACACTCTGACTGATGGCAAACAGCAACCTGTACCCCAGTGTAGACATTCGCCAGCGCACCTTTTCCAGCTCGTAAAGTTCCTGAGATACTCGCACAACCTTGTTTTCGTTGTACTTTTCTATTTTCTGAAGGGTATTCTGCTCACTCATAAAGTTCTCGTTTTTATATGGTTTCCGCAAATATACGATAATTTCCAACACTTCAAAAATAATATAGGAATTTATTTTCTTTCGCTTCTTTGTGTGTGTTTTCTCTCAGTGGTGGGATTCTTTATGTCTTTTATACCCTCAAAAGGGTAGGAAATCAAAGGTTATGACGCTGACTTCATTTAGATGTAAATTGTTGTTTATCAGTATAGTTATCCGTTGTAAAAATGTCATTTCTGTAATCTGTAAAATACCCTCAAAACCATAGGAAATGAAATGCTGTTTTGGGGTATTGTCTTGATAATCAATAGTCTGTAAAACATTCAGTTACTATGTAAATGATGTTTTACACTTTCCGAATGTTGATTTTAAGGGGTTACAAAGGTGTTTTTTAGGTTATTAGCAGGTGATTTCCTTCTCTCATTTCCTACGGTTTTGAGGGTTCTCCTGTCTGCAAGTCCTTGTATAAGGACTTGCAGACTTATAACAGCCTGTATGAATACGGCTCGTTTTCATGACTTTATTTGTTAAATTTTGTATTTCCTATCTATTAATTTTATAGTAGGAATTTAAAATTTTTGAACCCTCAAAACCATAGGAAATCAACCCTCAAAACCATAGGAAATCAACCCTCAAAACCATAGGAAATACGCTTGTAATATATTGATATTCAATAAATTGCAAGTCCGACAATTATATAACAACTATAAAAACAACTAAATAAACACACAACAAACGGTTTTTTCTTTATTACAGACCTGTCGGACGGGGTGCATATTTATACATATACTTTTGTGATTGCATAAATATACGGTTGTGAGAATGGAATGAATCCAAATGGCTTTTTCAGGAAATAGGAGGGAATTTTTCTGCGTGTTAAAAAGTGTATAAATTTATTTTCTTCTATTAAAGAATCCGTTTTGACACATTTTTTGTGTCAAGGGCAAATGTGCATTTGTCTTGGTTGGGGTGTACATTTGTGGTGTGCATTTTTGTGAAGGTATTGGAGCGTAGTTTACGGAGCGGTCTAAGGAATGACGAGTGTAAACGAGGAAAGAGTAAGCGAGATTTATTGAGTGAGTAAGCAGTCATTGGGCAAACCCCAATGTTTGTTTTATAAAACCTTGATTATTAAATAAATATAAAATCATCGGTTTATTATTGGTCTACTATTGGTTTACTCAATTTTTATAACTATCTTGTTTGCAGCTTTTTAAAGCTGTTTTTTTGGTGTACTAATCTGTAAACTGTATATATTTATGGCTGCAAGTAACAATACCCAAATTAAAGTCAAGGATAATACGAAAATTCGTCTTGACATAATGAAGAATAACCGTACTTATGATGCTGTTATCGCTGATATGCTTGATTATTTTGATGTAACGGGTATTATGCCCCAGTCTAAAATTGCATCTCCTACCACTGTCGTAAAAGAACAGGCAAGCCGTGTGATAGAGGTCGTAAGAGGGGTGGAGAAGACGACAAATGTCAGGCTGAAAAATATAGAACAGGCACTTTCCAGATTGGTTTCTTCTCAGCAGACAGTGAATGAATATACACCGCCGGAGCAGAATCCAGACGAGTTTTTGCATATTTCACAGGTTCAGGAATTGCTGGAACGTGCGAAAGAACAGGAGCGGACAATCGCAAAATATCGTGATGAAGTGAGCCGACTTCAGGGTGAACTTGAAGTTTCTGCCTCAAAAAAGACCGAAGTCCAAAGCCCGGTCAATCTGAACAAACTTCTGGAGGTGGTAGAGCGCATCGACTCCATGAAGAAAATACCTACCTTCAATGATACGGTCTATGAGATTGACCGTAATTCGTTTGACTTGTGGATAAAGAGATTTAAAGACGAACTAAAACAATGAGCCTATGTTTGCCAGAGTACACCCTGCAAAAGATGTGCAGAGCGGCAATAAGGGAAGCTGCCACGACCTTGTGCATTATCTTCAGAAGGAGGGGGAGAGCGAACTCTCCTTTTTCTCCCATACCGAAAATGAGGTGAATCCCGAAAAGGTCATAGCCGATATAGACGGCAACAGAAGCAAACTCGGTGCCGAAGATGCCAAGTTTTATATGCTTTCACTCAATCCCTCACAGGCGGAACAGATTCACCTGATAGGGCGTGAGGTGCAGAGCCTTGACGAACTGACACCCGAAGAACGCCGGACCGTTTATCGCAAGCTGGAGCAGTTCACACGGTCTGCGATGGACGAGTACGCCCGTAACTTCCAGCGTGAGGCGGTCAAAAACGGCGGCGACCTGATGTATTATGCCCGGATTGAAACGAAGCGGACTTACAGCCCTTCAGACGAGGAAGTCAGGCAGGGTACAGCGAAGATAGGGGAGGTGAAGCCCGGTCTTAACCTTCATGTTCATGTGATCGTTTCCCGTAAGAGTCTGGACGGAAAGGTGAAACTCTCTCCGGCTGCTAAATCCGCTGGCAATTCGTGGGAACTGGAGGGCAGGGGTACGGTCAAGCGTGGTTTCTCGCATGAGAACTGGAAAGTCAGCGTACAGCAGTGCTTTAACACGAACTTTCTGTATCAGGCATTGCAAAGCGATTGCTTTGTACGCCCGGCGGTTCCTGATACAGTCCGCAATCCCGAACTGAGGGAGCTTCTTCAGCAAAGGCAGTTCACAGCAGCCAACCAGATTGTGGCCGCCATGAAAGAATTGGGCTTTGAGCATAAAGTTCAAAGGGGTGTACATACCTTTTCACGGCAGGGAGAGGTCTTTCAGGTTACACACAGGCAGCTTAAAGTTTTTGAGCAGCCGCTTTCCGATACGCAGATACGGAGCATTGCCGACAGGTTCGACCTGACACGTTACGAGGCAGACCCATTGAACTATCACGAAAATGGCTTGCAGGTCAAGAATATAGATTTCAGAACGTATGTAAAAAGTGATGATGCAGCCAATACCGACAAGACGCTTAAAAAGGTGTCCTATCAGGTGGTATATGACGAACAGAACAAGGTTACTGTTTCTTTGGCTACCGTGAGGCAGTATGCCTACGAAAACCGTATCAATCTCATAAAGACTGAACCGACAGCCGAAAGCGTTCTGAACCGTATAAAGAATACTGACCTTAAACGCCTTCTGACCGAATACAGGTTTACTGCTGCCAACCAGACGGTGGCGGCTATGAAAGGGTTGGGGTATGAACACAGGGTTCGTAAGGGTATTCATACCTTTACCCGTAACGGCGAGAGGGTGAGCATACGGCACAAAGACCTGACGAAGTTTGCCAGTCCGAAGCTGGAGAACGCACAGATGGAGGATATTATCGGGCGTTTCAATCTGTATAAATACAGGCTTGAAGGTGCTTTCTATCAAGAAAACGGTCTTGAAGTCAAGACTGTATCATTCAAGGCCTACAAGAAAGAACAGGTGGGTGACGGACAGTCCTTCCGTGAGGTGAAAGTATTGAAAGAGGTTTCCTATGATGTACTGTTTGACAAGCAGACTAAGACCTATGTGCCGATTTCTTCCATTCGCAAATATGCCTTTGAGAATGATATTACTTTGATAGACCGTTTCAGACACGCCTATGCCGTACCTAATGCCGATATGAGGGCGTTGCTGGAGAATCCCGAATACCGCACGCTAAGACAGATAAACAGGGCTATGAGAGAGAGGGGTTATACAGTAGAGCAAGACAGTTTGGGCAATTACGGTTATACAAGGGCTGGCAGTACGTTTACAATGGATCGCCGTGATTTGATGGCGTTTACTGGCTATGCCAAGGATAGGGCTGGCGAAAGGCAGCAGCAGAAGCCTATGACGGCAGATAAGGCGGCTGGTATGCTGGGCGGTTCTCTCGGCAACAGGGTTGTAAATGAGATTTTGGGCGATAATTTCCGCACCGAGCGTATGATTGCCGGCAATGCCAAGAAGGTGGTCAGTGTGGTAAAAAATCCTGCCAATATAAAGATGATGCTTATTAGGCAGATTGGCAGTTTTCTAAATCCTTTTAAAGAGTTGTAAGCCTATGATGATGTATTTGATTGGGGCAATAGTGTTGCTTTGCCTGATTATCGTTGTGGTACTTCTTGTTCCCGGTACGGACAAGAAGCGTAAAAATGACGGACAGTATCGTTTTGAACTGTTCGCTGACGGAGGCAGACGCATTACGTTTGGCAATCCGTTCAACGGGTTTCTGGTCTATGGCGGGGCGGAGTCCGGCAAGACAAAATCAATCGGCAAACCTTTGCTGGAGCAGTTCATAAAGAGCCGCTTTGCAGGTTTTATCTATGATTACAAGGACTTTGACCTGACACGCACGGCGTACAATCTGGTGAAAAAGAACGAATACCCCTATAAGTTCTATTATATTTCGTTTGTGGATATGGAGCGTACATACCGCACCAATCCCATAGCCCCTGCTGTGGTGGGGAATGAGAGCCTTTTCTTGCAGCTTATCAGTGATCTGCTGACGGCTTACATGGAGAAGGACAGCAAGAAAGATGAATGGTTCGGGGGTGCGCTGGGTATCATGTGGGGTGTTTCCATACGCTTTTATCGTGATTTTCCGAAGATATGCACGATACCGCATATCGTAAACTATGTGTGTTCGGCTGGTACGCAGAGGATAACAGACTTCCTGAACGGCAGCCATGAGAGCCGGGCACTGGCAAAGGGTTTTCTTGACGCAGCCGACAGCCCCAAGACACAGGCTTCCTATCTAAGTTCGCTGACACGCAATCTGGGTATATTGGCAAACAATAAAGAGATAAGCTATGTACTGACAGGCAATGACTTTCAGTACAATTTGCTTGACCCTGACGACCCGAAACTGATTGCTGTTGCCAACTCGTTCCAGATCGAGAGTCTTATTTCTCCCATCATATCGCTTATGCTTTCCATCAGCTCCAGACGCTTCACGATGGCTAACAGAGTTCCTTTTGTGTATGTCCTTGACGAAGCGACCACGTTCAGGATTGCCGACTTTGAAAAAATGCCGTCAGTCCTTCGTGAATACCTGTGTGCGTTTCTTGTGCTTACACAATCTTCTGCAAAGATTGAGAAGCTGTACGGCAAATATGACCGCAGCAGCCTTGAATCCAATTTCGGTAATGTCTTTTTCGGGCGTACCAAAGATGTAGAAGCACTTAAAACCTATCCGCTGGTTTTTGGTAAGCACGAGAAGAAGAAGGTTTCCCGTACCTCCGGCAGCGGCAGGGGCGGTGCAAACCGAAGCCGTACCGTATCAACACAGAAAGAGGATATTTACGACAGCAATTTCTTTACCTCGCTGAAGCCCGGCGAGTTCGTGGGGAGTGCGGCACACTCCAATATGCCGAGCTTTCATCTTCGTTTCAAGATGTACAGCCAGCCGGAAGAACCTTTGCCTATTGTCCGTGCGGTTGTTCCTTCAGATATTGATGATAACTACAAGAAGATTATAAAAGACTTGCAGCAGGTTTATTAGTTAGTTTATGTATTTTTGTTTGATAATTTAATTTATAGCGTATGGTAAATGATAAACGTAAGATAAAAGAGCTTTCTTTGAATAACATACCTATGTCAGAAGATAGCTATGAGAAAGTTATTGAAGGTATTGATGTAGTGGTTGGTACTATAAGTAGATTATTATTTCCTTTAAGAATATTTTCATATGGTTTTGATAAGGCGCAAGATTTTCTTTTAACTAAGCTGCCAGAAAAATTAAAAGGTGTTTCAACTGAAAATTTGGTTTCACCTGATGCTAAGATAGTTATACCAGCAATAAATGCTTTAATATTGACTAATGAAGAAACAGATACTAAATTAAGGGAAATGTATGCTAATCTTATAGCTTGTTGTATGAATAAAGAGCGAAAAGATTATGCTCACCCTTCTTTTGTTTTTATTCTTCAAAATATGGCTCCTGAAGAAGCAGTAATAATGGAATATTTTAAAGAACGATCAAGTATTCCTATTGTTGATATTAATCTTTCAGGTCCTTGGGGAATAAGAACTATGCTAGAATTTGTTACTGATTTGAATTATTTACCGGAATTTTCAGATATTTTTTATAGGCTTCCAAAACATTTAACAAACCTAATAAGATTGGGTTTGTTAAATGTTAGGTATGATCGTCTTTTTAAAGATGAAGTTAGTTATTCAAAGTTATGTTCATTTTTTGATGTGCAACTTAAAGAAGATGAATCTTTTGTTTATAAAAAAGGAATTATTGAATTAACGCAATTTGGCAAAGATTTTCTAAACTCGGTTAGATAGAATTTTATTGTAATTAAATTCCCCAATAGTGTGGAGTAGGATTGTGGATTTCCCCAGTCCTACTTTTTTTGTGCCTTTTCTTAACAGGTTGAATTTTAGTGTATTTGGTAAAATATCTTTTAATTTGTTACAATAGGCACGATTTTTGTTCAAAATCTTTATATAAGTACACTTTCAGCTTTGATTTTTCTTATCTGGTGGAGTATTTTATGTGCGAGTAAGAATGACCTTAATATTAATCTTTTAAAAATACAATCCTTATGAACACAATTCTAACAGTAGTCCTCCAGATTAGCGGAGGTTTGAGAACCGAAGTAAATTCTTTCCTGAGTGAGTATGCCGTTCCTGTGATTGCCATGCTTCTGATTGTCGGTGTAGGTATCGGGGTAGTGATGAACTATGACAAGATTATCGACCGTGACGGACAGGGTACACGCAAGGAGGGTATCGTCAATCTCCTTTGGGTAGTCGGCTATATCATTATCGGGCTGGCTATCATCGCTGCCGTAATCGCTCTGGTGAACACCAAACTTAAAATGTCCCTGTAAATGGACTTTCAGGTTCGCAAGGGGCTGGAAACCCCTTTGAAGGTACACGGAATGAGTACAAAGTATTTTCTTGTTTATTGTATTATTCTGGCTGTGCTGGTTCTGTTTGTCGTGGGCTTTCTTACCAGTGCCATGAGCGGCGAAGGTTCTTTCTTTTTGTTTATTGTTGCGCTGATGATAGGGGCGTTGCTTTCAGTGTTCCTGAGGGTATTGTTTATCAACCTGTCAGCAGAGCGCAAATTCGCTAAATTCAGAAAAAAGGTTTTCGTTATCTCAAACAAGGACTTGCTGCACAGCCTCTAATCTTAGGGCTTATGAAAATAAAGGCAGCACAGGCTTATTGTATCCTTGATACGGTAGGTTCGGCTATTCTTACCAAATCGGGCGACATTTCCGTTGCCTATCTGATGGAGCTTCCCGAAGCCTATTCTCTTGATACTTCGGATATAGAGCAGAGGCATAACGAGTTTTTCAGGGCGTTTCAGTATGTGCGTAACGGTTTTATCCATAAACAGGATATTTTCTTGCGCCGCAAATTCAGGTCTGAATATGTGATCGGTGGCGACAGCTATATACAGAGGGCTGAACGTGCCTATTTTGACGGTCGGGAGTATCTGCATCATTTTTGCATACTCTCCTTTACGATTTCTTCTCTCTCCAGTCTGGAGAAGGCTTATCAGGCTAACCCGGCGGCTTACCGTGAGAAGCTGACAAAAGCCGACAGAGACAGGCTTTCAGAATTTCTTGAAGCGGTGGAGAGTGCGGTTTCCATCATTCGCAATATCAGAGGCACACAGATAAGACCTTTGAATATGGCAGAGATAAAACAACACGTTTTCCGTTATGTGAACGGATTCCATGATGATGAAGGGCTGAGAGATATTCAGTGTGCCGATATGATTCGTATCGGACAGAAAAAGGGGGTGTTCTTTTCCGTTTGTGATGAACGCTATCTGCCTGACCGTATGAAAACATACGTTTCAGACAGTACGTTACAGGAGGCTAACAGCAGTCTGTATATGTCTATGCTTGAAAAGCTGGGCGTTCATCTTCCATGCTCCCATGTCGTCAATCAGATATGGCGGTTTGCCGGAAGCAGCTACCGTGATGAACTCTCCGAAAGGGTTAGGCTGTTCGGCAGGTATCGTGAGTTTGACAAGACGATAAAAAACCGCTATGAGGGGCTGGCAGCCTATGAGCAGGAGATTATCAACGAAGAGAATGTTTTATGCAAGACACATTTCAATATCATGCTGCTTGAAGACGAAGAAGCGGTTCTTGACCGCTGCATCGAGCAGGTGAAGATGATATTCACCAATGCCGGGTTTAAATATTATGTGCCTTCTTACGAAGGGCTTTATAATATCTTTGTTGGTTCGGTTCTGGGGCGTGAAGCCTGTCTGGATTCTGATTACCTTTTCCTCTCAGACCTTCATTCTTCGCTTTGCATGAGTATCAACTATTCCACGTTCAAGAATGACAGGGAGGGTATTCTCTTTAATGAACGGCTGTACCAGACCCCGGTCAGAAAAGACATCTGGGACGCAGCGAAGAAGCGTATTCCGGCACGCAATATGATTGTGGCGGCAAGTACGGGAGGCGGTAAGTCGGTGGTGTCGCTCAATATCATACAGCAGTGCATCGAACAGAACTACAAGCTGATTGTCGTAGAATTTGGTAAAAGTTTTTACCAGCTTTCACAGCTTTATAAAGATAAGTCGCTGCATATTGATTATGACGGCACTTCTCCGCTGGGTATAAATCCTTTCTATACCGCCGGAGCGCAGCCCGACAACGAGAAGATAAAGACGCTTGTCAATCTGGTACTGAAGTTCTGGCGTACCAAAAGCATTATGGAAGACACAAAACAGGTCGTTTCACTTACAAAGATTATCCGTCAGTATTACGAGGATAAGACAGACGGCCACTCTTTCCCTGATTTCTACGAATATGTGCGCCAGCAGGGGCACAGCCTGTATGACAGGCTGAATATCCTTCCTGAATATTTCGATATAGACAGCTTTCTCCATGTATGCTCCGAGTTCATGCCGGGAGGCTTCTATGAGAATGTTTGCCGACACTCTCCGCTGGAGAACGATATGCAGAACCGTGACTTTATCGTATTTGAGCTGACGAAGATAAAGAAAGACCCTTTCCTTATCTCCGTGATTATGACGATTCTGTTTGATACGATAGAGAACAAGATTCTTTCCGACAGGTCGGTACGGGGTATGCTTATCTTTGACGAGTATGCCGAAAGTCAGTCCATTAAGGACACGTTTTCGGGTGCTGACATTCATTCTACGGTGGCGTTCTGTTACCAGAAGCTCCGTAAGGAGAACGGGGCGGTGGGTACGATTGTGCAGTCTATGGCGCAGCTTCCCGACAATGAATATACAAAGGGTATCATCGCCAATACGCAGCTTCTTTATGTGCTTCCGGCCAATGAGGTGGTCTATGACCAGACCATCGAGGCGTTCCACATAAAGAACCCCAGCCACATTAACCTGATGAAGTCCATACGCAACGATTTTACGGCGGCAAGACCTTATTCTGAAATCTTTCTCCGTTTCATGGATAATTACGCTACGGTGGTGCGGCTGGAGCTTTCACCCGAAAAGCTGCTGGCGTTCCAGACTGACGGCGAGAAGTGGAACAGGTTACAGGAGATTTACAATGAAGTCGGAAGCCTTGAAACGGCTATCGAACAGTATAAACAGTTAAAACACAAAGACTATGAAGCGGATTTTTCTATGTAGCGTGGTGATGGCGGTGCTGTCCGCTGTCCCGGCATATTCCCAGTGGGTGGTTTCTGACCCGGCTCTGACACAGCTTTCACAGATAACGTGGGCGAAAGAACTCAAACAGGCTTACGAGCAGTTTAAGGTGTTGGATAAGTCACGCAATATCCTGACCGAGAGTCTGGACTTGTACAGGCAGGTAAGCGGAGTTATCAAGAACTCCAAGATGGTACTGAACGTATTGCAGTTACAGGGCGAAATGCTGAAGGTATCAGCTACCGAGTGTTCCCGTTCAGACATCTATACCCAAGAGGGGTATGCTGCCTATACGAAGGTTCTCAATGAGATTATGGACGAAAGCATTACATCTTTCGACCTGTTGCGTACCATCATTTCACCCGACCTGAAAATGACGGACGGTGAACGCCTGAAGATTATAATTGACCTTGACGCAAAACTCCGTGAGCAACAGAACAGGTTGCTTGACGAGAGGGCAAGGTTTAATACCGTGAATGATGCAATCAAGCGGATAGCCGCACTCAAATCTGATAAATCGTGAGCCTATGGAAGTGATAGACAATGTGATTCGTGCATACGAGGCTGTCAAGCTGAATGATGTGAGCAAGGGCATTATCGCCCTGTGTACCTTTGTGGCTGTTATTATTGTCATACAGAAGTTTGTAACCGCATGGAAGGAGGCTTTCAGCGAGGGTGAAAAGCCCGCAGACATGAAGCATTTCTTCAGGCTGTTCTACATATACATCTATGTGTTTGCCGTAATTATGGCGGCTCCGTTTGCCTTTACCATCGTTGAGAAGGCTTTGGGCAATGTGCAGAACGAGCTGATAGAACATTATCAGGAGGATATAGACCTCAGTATAGACGAGGCGGTCATGACATTTACAAAAGACTATATCGAAGAAGTGAACAGGCGTAGCAACTGGGTTGGCAAACAGATTGACGAGGTGATTGTTCTGCCGTTCAATATTGCGATATATACGTTGCTGCTGTATGCCACCAAGTATATATTCTTCTTCTTTGCGGCAGCAAGGTATCTTTATCTTATCCTGTTGGAGATAGTTACACCCATTGCCATAATCCTTTATCTTGACGAGAAGACAAGGCATTATACGCACGCCTATCTTAAAAACCTGTTTGTCTGCTATATGATGATTCCGGCGTTCCTGATTGCCAACGCACTGGGTTCTGTCATTGCCGAGAATATCATGCAGATGTGCGGTCAGAACAAATATACCATGCTGGGGCTGTTCTTCGCTTTCGTGTTCAAGCTGTTCCTGTTTGCCAAGAGTGTGAAATACTGTCGTGAACTGTTTTAAACTTTCCGGGATATGAATAAAGACGATATATTAAAAGAATTTGATACGCTGGCAGAAGCCAAGCGCAAGGGGGCTGTAAACCTCAAACTCTGTTTGGGTTTTGCCCTGCTCGTGGTGGTGCTGGTTCTGGCATGGGGGCTGGCAGTGAACTTTTCGGCACTGGATAAGGTGGTCGTGGTAGAGCGTTCCGGCGAATACCTGAAGACAACCGCCGAAGATGCAGAAGACCTGTTCATCGCACTGGTGAAGAATACCTGTGCCGAAGCTACACGGTACGCCAACAGCTTTGACCGTCTGAACATGAAACGCAATCAGGCACACGCAGCCTTTTATGTCAATAAGAACGATCTGAACGCCGTATTCTCAAAATATTATAATGACAAGGCGTATTTCGATGCAGCGCAGAACGGAGCGGTCTATAAGTGTGAGCTTGAAAGTGTGGATAAGATTTCAGGCGATAACGAGCCTTATCAGGTCGAGTTTACTTCTGTCCTGACTGTTTACGGGGTTTCGGGGCAGAAGGTGAAGTTCCTGATACGCACAAAGGGCGAACTGGTCCGAACTACACCCCAATACCCGGAGAATGTAACGGGATTTTTCTTTACACAGTTCTTGCAGCAGTTGGTACGCATAGAACAGCAGAATAAAGAGTGAGCCTATGGATAAGACGACTAAAACCAAGATTATAGTGTTCGCTTCGTTTGGTATCTTCGTGCTGGTGGTACTGGCGGTTGTGCTGGCTCTGGGCGGTTCTGATGAAGAAGAAGACTTGCAGAGCGTGAACACTTCGCTTCGTGCGCAGCAGCAGAGCGATTTCACCATTGACGATATGATGAACTCCGAAGCGACACCCGAATATGAGAACTTCTCAGACGAGGTGTACCGTGAGCGTGCTGAAGGTATCTATACCGAAGACCCCGAAGTGCTTGCGCTGCAAGAGCAGTTAAGGGCAAACCAAAGGGCTGACAGTCTGGCAAAGGTCGCCCCCAAGCCTCGCACAGTGAAGAAGAAACCCGAAAAACCTAAGGCAGAGCCGAAGCCTGAAAAGGCGGCTCCTGTAAGCAGGTTCTTTTCGGGCGACAAGCCCAAGAACACGGGCAACACCATTGAGGCGATTGTATCAGGCGACCAGAAGCTTACTTCCGGCAGTGTCATAAAGCTGGTTACGCTTCAGGAGATGCAGACACCCGGCGGTTTGCAGCTTGACAAGGGTACGGCTCTGTTCGGGCTTGTCAGGCTTGAACAGGACAGGATAAATATCAGCATCGAGTCGGTTCGGGTGGGCAACAGTATATACGAACTGAAAAAGACCGTGTACGATCAGGACGGACTGCCCGGTATCTATGTTCCGCTGAATATAAAGGCTGAAGCCTCTAAGGAGGCTGCCGATGAAGTGGTCGGCGACCTGAATACGGGCATTTATGGCACTGATATGCTGAGTACAGGCGTAAACGCCGTAAGCAATGCAGCAAAGAGCGTGTTCCGAAAGAAGAACAACCAGATTGTCGTTACGGTGAAGTCAAACTATAAACTTTATTTAAAATGAAAGCACTTTATTTGAGTATATTCGTACTGTTGGCCGCAGTGTCGGCAACAGCACAGATACGCCCGGTTGAGAGTCTGCCCATTGCGGTGAACTACTCCAAGACGATACACCTTATCTTTCCCTCGGCGGTGAAGTACAGTCAGGCGGTTACTGATTTCGTGGCGGTGGATAACCCGGAGAACGTGCCGCATATCCTCCGCATAAAGGCGAACAGCAAGAGCTTCAGCAAGCAGACGACCGTCAGCGTGGCGACTGAAGGAGGGTTCTTCTATTCGTTCAATGTGTCTTATGCCGACAGTCTGGAGCAGACAAACTATTTCCTGCCCGACATGAGAAGCATTGCCCCTGATACGGTTTTCATTAACGAGGTTTCGCAGACGCACCTCATAGCTCCCGAAAAGGTGATTTACATAGATTACGGCGATACCTGTATCAATGTAAGCAAGGCAGAGAATACCGAAAACATTATCCGTATGATTGCCCGTAGCGGCAGGGTGCAGCAGTTCCCGAAGCAGACCAATGTGTCGTTTGCCACCGAGAGCGGCAGGTTCTTTACCTTCAATGTAGATTACCGTGAGAAGCCCGAAGCCTTTGTGTATGAGGTGGGAGAGAAGAAGCCGGAGAAAAAGGCGAATGTGATTCTTACCGACAACATTATTCCGGCTGGCGAGCGTGACGATGTGATGAACAGGGTGTATAACGCAAAAAGGCAGATTTACAACAAGGGTATTGTACGCAACAAAATCGTGTTTTCCCTCAATAACCTGCATATTTACGACAACCTGCTGCTTTTTACCTTTGAGATTGAGAACAAGAGCCGTCTGCCTTATGATATAGACTATATCCGTTATTATATCGTAGACCGCAAGACGGCGAAACTGACCGCCTCACAGGAGGTCGATCAGCAGGCTTTGTTCTCCGAAAACTATGCTCCACGCATCGAGGGCAACGGCAAAATGAAGTATGTGATTGCGTTTGACAAGTTCACCATTCCTGATGACAAGTTTTTCCGTATCGAGATAAACGAGAAAAACGGAGGTCGCCACGTTCTTTTCGACTTGGAGAACGGCGACATCGTGAATGTGTCGGATATTTAGCCTGTGTGTGCTTTTACTGCTGGCTCTGACAGGGGCGGCGCAGGACAAGCGTACACTGGCGGTCGGGGTGTTGCAGACGGCAAGAGATTTTAGACAGGTCGCTCCCGTGTGGCATATCATTAGCCGTCAGGAGGATATTTTCAGGTTTGTACCGTCTGTTTCCCCGATAAGTGAGAGTTACCGCATATCCGACAGGTTCGGATATCGGGTACACCCCATAAGCGGCAGACGTGCCTTTCATGCAGGGCTTGACATGGCAGCCGAATATGCTGCAACGGTTCATGCCACAGCAAGCGGCACGGTTTCCTTTTCCGGCGATGTGCCGGGATATGGCAAGACGGTGGTCGTTACCCACCGCTTCGGGTTCAAGACACGTTACGCACACCTTACCCGTATTTACAGGCACAAGGGGGCTGTGGTCGTGAAAGGCGAGGTGATAGGTTTCGTGGGTAGCACCGGACAGAGTACGGGCAACCATCTGCATTATGAGGTGATAAAGAACGACAGAGTGATAAACCCTATAAATTTTATATATGGAACTGACGAATGAACTGAAGGTAGAGCGCATCAGGTTACAACTGACCGCCAAGAGCGTGGCTGAAACGATGGGTATCAGCCGCCAGCAGCTTTCCAACATCGAGCAGTCGGACAACCTGCCCGTGATGGTGAAGTATATCGCTTTCCTGAGAAGCAGGGGCGTAGATTTGAATGATTTGTTTGATAGAATAACCAAGTTTTAAATTTTGAGCCTATGAGAAGTCTTATTTCCGTTTTGTTGCTTGTGCTGGCTTTGTCAGCCTGTGATAACGAACTTAAACTGATAAGCCGTGATTTTTCCGTTTCCCTCAAAAGCATTGACGGGGGCAATGGGGTGATTATTGTTGGTGATAACGAATATATGCCCGGTGAATCCTTTGAGTTTGACTATAAGGCAAACGGCAAACTGGCGTTTGACTTCGTTCCGATAACGGCAGGGGCTATGAGCCTGAAGATGTCCGTTGCCAGCGAACTGGTTACAAGGGCTGACAGTGTGAGGTTGGAGGTTTCCACTCCTGATATGAATGTAGAGTTCCAGAACGTGCCCGATATGGTGAAGCAGTCCGAGAGTGCGGAGTTTAACCTCCTGCTTGCCACAGACCAGTACGGCGTGAAGGCTTCGGCTCGCTTCGTTAAGGGCAGGGGGCAGATATTTATTTCAGGCTATGACGCTACCCGTGACGAAGGGGTTGCGCTTGAACACAACAATCTGGTGGTGTTCATGCCTGAGAGTACGGGCGAAACGCTGATTGAGTTTACCGTTTCAAGCCGTTACGGTTTGCCCGTGAGAAAACAGATTTCCATACAAGTAAATCCATGATATTATGAAGAAGATGTTTTTTATAGGCTGCCTGTTGTGTCTGGCTGCCGTTTGCAGGGCACAGTATATCGGCAGCGATTACCTGAATATGAAGTTTGACTATGTGGTGGACGAAAGCCAGATGCAGGGCACGGTAGGGTATGGCAAGGTGTTCAAGTGCTTCAAGGTGGGGGCGAACCTGAACTACCGTAACCTGAACCGTGAACAGGTACAGGCGAACACCGTAACAGTCGGCCCGGAGTTCGCCTACTGGCTCCTGAAGGGGCGCAAGTTCTCTTTTCTGGGCGTGGCTTCCGGCACGATTGGCTACCAGAGGGCAAAGACCAAGAGCGAGCTGGTTTATCTGGAGCGTAGCCGGGCGTTTGTCTATGGCTATGAGGTGGGCGTAAGACCTGAACTGCTGCTTAGTCCGAAGGTCGCTCTCTTTGCCGAATATCGGTTTGAAATGCTGTTTAATTCCATTCTTCGCAACAATAACCATATCGGTTTGGGTTGCGTGATTTATTTATAAACTTAAATTTTAATCTTATGAAGAAGTTTTATTATCATTTGGCGGTATGCCTGTGCGTGATTGGCGGTCTGGTAGGTTGTAGCAAGGAAGACGAACCCGGAGGCGGTGAGGGGGCTATGTATCAGGTTACGGTTGAGCAGTCAGGCGAATACAGGAGTTATATCAAGTCGGTGGTGGTGGCTGCAAACGGCACAACAGTTGTCAATGAGAATACGGGAGAGAAGTTCAAGGGTACGGCGGTTCTTGGCGATGAACAGCTGGCTGTACCTTCCGTTACGCTTTCCACTGAAGGCAGTGCGATTGAATTTGCCGTTTCCGGCGGTGTGGTCGATGGCGATGATGGGGCAGTGAACGAGCCGATGCACTGGGTGGTGGTCGTGCGCAAGAACGGCAAGGAGATAGACCGCAAGACACTGACCTTTGAAGACGGCAAGGAGATTGCAACAGATGATTTGAAACTGTATTATAAATAAACAAAGCCCATTAAGGGCTTTGTTTATTTATATATTCATAGAAAGGTATCTCTCTCCAGTATCAGGTAGCAGTACAATTATCCTTTTCCCTTTATAAGAATCGTTTGAGGCAAGTTTAACAGCGGCTGAAACTGCTGCACCGGAAGATATTCCGACAAGAAGCCCCTCTTTTTTCGCCAAACTGTGCATCATATCAAAAGCCTCTTTATCTTTTACCTGAATAATTTTATCTACTGTGTTTGAATCATAGTTATCAGGGACAAATCCGGCACCTATGCCCTGAATACTGTGCTTTCCAGCCTGCCCTCCTGACAAAACGGCTGATGACTCCGGTTCTACTGCTACAATTTTAACATTCGGCTTTAACTCCTTCAGTCTTTTTCCTGTTCCGGTTATTGTTCCTCCTGTACCTACACAAGCAACAAAAACATCGAACACTCCGTCCGAATCCTCCATAATCTCGTTTGCTGTTGTATTGTAGTGAACCATAGGATTGGCTGAGTTAGAAAACTGTTGTAATATAATAGATCCGGGAGTATTCCTTTGCAGTTCTTCTGCCTTATCCAAAGCTCCTTTCATACCGGAAGCGGCTGGTGTCAGAACTACTTCACACCCCAAGAACGCCAATAGTTTCCTGCGTTCAAGACTCATACTTTCAGGCATTGTCAGTATCGTTCTATATCCTTTTAGGGCTGCAATCCAAGCCATACCGATACCGGTATTCCCGCTTGTAGGTTCAATGATTGTACCCCCTTTTTTTAATTTCCCGGAAGTTTCCGCTGCTTCAATCATCGCATAGGCTGCCCTGTCCTTTACACTGCCTCCCGGATTGAAATATTCCACTTTGGCTATGATTTCCGTTCCGTATTCATCTTTATATATATTAGAAAGCCGCACCAATGGAGTCTTGCCTATAAGCTGCAGCAAATTGTCCTTTATATTGCTCATATTTATCAGATTATTTTTTCTGTACTCTTTTTCCGTATGGTTCCACATCTTCTGTTACCCAGAGATTACCCCCGATAACAGCACCCCTGCCGATTGTTATACGCCCCAATATGGTAGCATTTGAATATACCGTCACATTATCCTCCAATATGGGGTGGCGTGGTATTCCCTTTATCGGATTTCCGTTTTCGTCAGTCGGGAAACTTTTTGCACCGAGTGTGACACCCTGATACAGTGTGACGTGATTCCCGATGATACAAGTCTGCCCTATCACGATTCCGGTTCCATGATCTATATTGAAATATTCTCCTATCTCAGCACCCGGATGAATATCTATCCCTGTCTCAAAATGGGCAAGCTCACTGATAATTCTCGGTATGAGCGGTATCTCCATTTTATATAGCTCGTGGGCAATCCTGTGGTTTGAAATGGCTCTGATGGCAGGATAGCAGGATATTATCTCTCCTATACAGGTAGCTGCCGGATCTCCGTCAAAGGCTGCATGAATGTCCGTTGCCAGCACCCTTCTCATTTCGGGAAGGCTCCGTATGAACCTCTCGGCATACTTTCTTGCCGTCTGGCAGCAGGGAGTTCCCTTTATCCTTTCCTTCATATTCTCATTTCCGAAAAGCATACCCGCCTGTATCTGCTGCGTCAGGATATTGCTCAGCTTCTCCAGTGTCACCCCAAGATGAAAAGTGAGTGTCTGGCTGTTTACCGTATGATTTCCATAATATCCCGGAAACAGGACTGCACGGCAAAGTTCTATTATCTCATGTATGGCCTTACCTGAAGGTATCGGGTCTCCTTCTTCATATTTGATGAAAAGTTCAGGGAATGACGAATGATCCGTCAACTTTTCAACAACTTCTCCGATGTATGTAATATGTTCCATGTGATTATATATATTTTAAATCGTAAATATACGTTGGTTTAACCTATAATAAAAAGGATAGGTTATATCCTTTTTATTGTCTGCACTGTCTTTAAAATCCCAAAGCCCTGATCATCTTATGGTTCAGGTGTCTGTTCTTGCCCTTGAACGGATAACAGTGTATATGTATGGCAGGATTGAAGTTCATTTCAATGATCGCATAGTTATCCGGTGTGGCAGGAGCATGAATATCCTGTATCATCATATCCAGCCCGGTAATCTTCACGTTCAGAGCTTTGGCAGCTTCCACAGCAATAGCCTTGTACGAGTCGTCTATATCGTCTGTAAAATCTATGCTGTCTCCTCCCGTACTGATATTGGAGTTCTCACGAAGATAGACCACTTCCCCCTCTTTGGGTACAGTGTTGAAATCCATTCCCTGCTGCTTCAGAAACATTTCCTCCTCACGCCCCTTTCTAATTTTCTCCAAAGGGGTGCGATATCCTTTACCTCTGAGCGGATCTTCATTCTTCCTGTCTATCAGTTGTCCGATATTCAGAACACCGTCACCCGTCACGTTTGCCGGAACACGGTGAAGGATACCTACCACTTCATCATTGATGATGAATATCCTGAACTCCCTTCCCGGTATGAACTTCTCTATAAGCACCGTGTTGTCATGCTCAAAGGCTATCTGCAAGGCTGCCTTGAAGTCCGTTTCATCATAGTTATGCTTCAGTATGGTTATACCCAATCCGAAATTGGTGGACTTAGGCTTGATTACCACAGGTTTCCCTGCATACATACGGTAGTCTGCCATACCTGCCTCCGGTGACGTGTATTCATAACCGCCCGGCACGCTTATTCCGGCACGTTCCAGCACCTTCTTCGTTACCACCTTATTTTCCATCATCAATACAGACACGTATGAGTCCAAAGAGGTCTTGGTTGCCTGCATCACATATTCCTCCTTTTTACCGTCAAACAGACGTATGAAGTTTTCCTTACGGTCAAGTATTTCAAAACCTACCCCTTTAAGTATTGCAGCCTTCAGCAGAAGCTGTGTGGACATTTCCATATCCTCCAGTCCATGAAATCTGTAACCTCCGCTTATGGTGGCTTCCCTATACTGTCTTGCCTTCTCCAGATGGAACGGTACAAACCCCACCCTGTTTATGTTCTCATACAGCACCATGCCTATACGCTTCTCAGGATTCTGTACAAGATACAGATTGTGCTGCATCTCCTGACGGTAGGTTTCATTGTCAAGCACCCCATATTCTGAAAGAATCCTCTCCATATCTTCTAAAATAGAAGTAGCTTTCTGCTGTACAGTGGTCGAGCAGCATTTCAACTCCTTCTTTTCGTCTCTTCCATAGCATGAAGCCATATCCTGATTACAGGTAGCCCTTTGCAGTTCTTCCTCCGTAAGACTTCCGTTCTCCTCCTTCAGCAGAGAATAGACAAGCAGAAGGTGAGAAAAATAAATGGCACTTGCGCATACCCCCGATTTTGTAAACGGGTCAAGATCCACAATTCGTACCTCAATGTAGGAAGGAGAACCATTATCCTTTTCCAGAAACTTGATACGAACCGGAAGATAAAGCTCGTGAGGTCCGTCAATACGGTTTTCCCTTATCAGTTTGTCAATAGACATATTATAGGCTTCAAGTGAGGAATAATCGATGAAGAATTCCTCACGGTTACGATACCCCAACGGACTTGTCCTCAGACTGAGGCTTACCCCACACTTCATGGGCTGCTTTTCTCCCGTTTTAAGCGAAATCACATTCAGGGTTTCTTCCGCAAGCGGAGATTCACCGTACAGCCAGATAAAAAGCCAGCGGTATTTGAGAAAGTTCCTCACCACACGGAAATATACTGTTTCCCTGACCTCCTCCATAGAGCTGCCGCACACACCGCTTTTCAGCAGAACGTCCATCAGTTTTTCCGAGAAAGAGAAATTGAAGTGTATTCCCGAAATAAGCTGCCTTTCCTTTCCGTAGGTTCCGGCAAGTTTCTGACGGTAATACTCCTTGTCCTTGAACTCTCCCGAATAATGTGCAATGGGTATCTCCTGATTCTCCTTCAATACAGGAGGAAGGCTCTGAGGCCAGAGAAGCTCATCGCCGATATTCTCCGTCACCACATCGTGCAGCGTTTCCATAAATCCCAAAGCCTCTCCTACACTTGGCAGCGGCGGAGTTATCATTTCCACCTGACTCTCTGAAAAGTCGGTGGTTATATAAGGGTGCTTCCCCTTGTCGCCAAATACTGCCGGGTGTGGAGTCAGGGCAAGCGTACCGTCCTGATTGACCCTGACATTTTCCTTTTCAAGTCCGAAACACCCCTCTCTAAGCAGATGGCTGTTCTGTTTAAGTATAAAGCAAAAATCCTGTGTATTCATATACTGCTATATTGTATGTTTGATTTTTCAAGTTCCTTTTCCCTTTTTCTATATAATAGATAAAGTACAATGCCCTTTATCACGCTGGTAAGCGATATGCTCCACCAGACACCCTCTATTCCCATTCCCAGACTTTTGCCAAGCAGAAGGGCAAGAGGTATCCTCATTGTGGTGAACACGATGCTCACGGTTGCCGGATATTTGGTAAGCCCCTGTCCGGTATAAGCTCCCGAAGTAAGTATTTCAAGTGTGGCAAACAGCTGTGAGAAGCCGACTATACGCAGATAGGCACTACCTATTTCTATGGTGGCAGCCTCATTCACGAAAAATGACAGTATGGTTTCCGGGAAAGCTAAAAATATGAATGTGGCAGGAATGGAGATACAATATCCAAGCCTGATACTTGTACGATAGCATTTCCTTATCATATCCGTATTCCTTTCCCCATAATATTGCCCTATAAGTATGGAGGTTGCCTGCATCAGACCGTTCATAAGAAGAAACGAGAGCGACTCTATCTGAAGCCCCAGCTTCTGTGCGGCTATTGCATCTGTTCCCCATATACTTACGATACGCCCGATGGCTATGCCGATAAGCGAGAACAGAATACGCTGCATGGCAGGTGCTGTACCTATTCCAAGTATTTTCCTGAGAAACTTGTGGGGTACTGCTTTTATACTCAAGGTGAGTTCAAGCCTGTGTCTGAGAAGATACACCGCATACATCATGGCACACCCCTGTGAAAGTGCCGTAGCCCATGCCGCACCTTCCACTCCCAGTCCGAAATAAAATATAAACAGAGGGTCAAGAATGATATTGACGATATTCCCGTAAAGTACCGCCCTGAACGAGAATTGTGTCTTTCCGTGTGCGTCTATAATGGCGGTAAACAAAAGGTTCATAAACATGATAAGAACTGTGATACTGCTTATCCTCAGATAGTTCTGAGCCATCGTGTTTACTTCCGGTCTTTCGATATTGAAAAGTGATATAAGAGGCTCCGCCAGCATAAAGACGAACAGGGCATAGAATATCCCCAACACGAATGTACTGCGTATTCCGCACGATATGAAGTGCTGTATCCTGTCCTTCTTTTCAGCCCCTATACTGTGTGATACCGATACCATAGTACCGATGGTTATCACGCTTATCAAAGACCAACCCAATTTGATATAAAATCCGGCCGTTCCGACAGCCGCCACTTCTCCGCTTCCCAATTTCCCGACCCAGAACATATCCGTAATATCGTATGAAATCTGAAGGCAGGATGATAGTATGATAGGGATTGCTATTCTCAGTAGTGATTTTCTTTTTTCTCTTTTTGCCGATGTCTGTTCCATATTTCCAATTTTATATCGTAAAAATACGATACCTTATGCCAATAAAAAAACTCTTAATCAAATCATAAGAGTTCTGAAAACAGTTTCTTTGCCAAAAGCAGGTTTTCACGGTTAATACGATAGCAAACCTTAGGTGGAGCTATCTCGCCGTCTATCAGACCTACATCTTTCAGCACCTTCAAATGCTGTGATATGGTAGACTGTGCGATTGGCAGTTCCGTTGTCAAGTCTCCACAATAACAACAGGCATTGTGGTTAGCCAACAATCTTACGATTGCTATTCGTGCCGGGTGGCTCAGAGCCTTGGCAAAACGTGCTGCCAAAATATCTTTTTCCTCAAATTCTTCTGCTTTACTGAATGCCATAATATTTTCATTTTTTATATCGCAAATATACGATATATTTTTTATCAACCAACCTATTTATATAGATTTTATGTATTTTTTAATGTGCAGATGCACGAAGCCCCCGGAGAGTTACCCCGCCGGAGGCTTTTTTTATAGTTTCTGTGCTATATAGAAACCGTAACTGTAATAATCCTTGTACTTCTTGTAGAAGTCTGCTTCCTGTATATCTCTTTCAACAATAACTCTGGCAACTTCATTGTCGCCGAACTTCTCCATAAAGTCCTTGTGGCTGTCTAATAGGGGGTTGTAATAATTGTCAAGCCAGCAGTCATCAGGAAGTATAAAGTGTCCGAGAACCTTATATCCGGCTTCTTCCAGAGCTTTGATTTTTCCTGCTATTGTGTCCATTTCAGCATACTCTCCGTTCCAGAAGTCTTCCAGTTCTTTCGGGCGACAGTTTGTTATCCATGACAATTCAGAGACTGCAAGTATTCCTCCCGGTTTGAGAAACTCTTTCCAATAGTTGATGCCGTTCTTGAATCCGATATTGTAAACTGCCCCTTCCGACCAGATAATATCGAACTCCTCCTTTTCAAAAGGCAGCTTGTCCATAGATGCAGCCAGTGTCTCAATATGTGCCGTGATATTTTCATTCTTGCTGTCCTCTTTCAGTTTTTCAAGAAACTCCTCAAACAAATCCACTGCAATAATGTTACCTTTCAGCATTTTTGCCAAAGAGATAGTCTGTTCGCCTGTACCACAACCTATGTCTGCTATCTTGTAAGACTTTTCCCTATCTATCTTAGCCAGTGTAACTGCAAGATTTGTAGCGTCTTCACTACCCGGTCCCTGTCTCTTGTTATTACGATGCAGATGCATCATCAATTCCATTTCGTCCATATTTTTGTTCTTTATATTGTTGATAATATAACACGTTATCAATCTGCTTGTTTATAGTATCTTGCTTTATGTGCCTTTTGGTTGTTATTCTTCGTATTTATCCAAATACTCCAGAGCCGCTTCCTGAATGACATCTTTTAGAGTTACCCCCTTACGTATAGCCAGCGTTTTCAGGCGTGTGTGAATACTCTGGTTGATTACAAAGTTACAGTGTACCGCCTTCTCCTTTTTGGGCTGTTCCGGCTCCTGAATTGCTGCGGTCGGCTGTATCAGACTGTCAAGACCGCCTGTTATCCCGGCGGCCATGCTGCTTTTCAAATCTTTCTTATTTGCCATAGTTTAGTTCATTTTTCCCATTAGTAACTCGTTGCATACACTCTCGTAATCTTCTGCTCCGGCTGACTTGGGCGCATAGTGAAAGATGTCCTGTCCTTGTGTCGGAGCTTCGGCAAGCGCAATGGCATTGCGTATGTGTGTGCTGAAGACCTTTCCCTGAAAGGTTTCCTGCACCAGTTCTGAAACGCTCTTGTTCAGGTTCTTTCTTCCGTCATACTGGGTAATCAGCACCCCGGCAATCTTCAGGTCTGAGTTAAGACGCTGCTGTACCTTACTTACAACCTGCATCAGCTTGGCCATACCTCGCATGGCGAGATATTGCGCCTGTACCGGAATGATAAGCTGATCCGAAGCGGTCAGCGCATTTAACGTGAGCAATGACAATGACGGAGGGCAGTCTATCAGTATATAGTCGTACTTATCCTTGCTCTCTTTGATAAGGTGCGCAAGGATAAGCTCACGCCCTGCCTCGTTAATCAGTTCCGTTTCTACCGCCGACAAGTCCAGACATGAAGGCACTACGCTCATGCCGTCCTTGTGCTGGTATATCGGCAGCGGATATTCGCCTTTCATCGCTCCGTAAATAGTCTGTGGCAGTTCGGCCGACAAGCCCATTGATTCGGTCAGGTTCGCCTGTCCGTCAAGGTCTATCAGCAGCACCTTATAACCTTTCTGCTGCAATGCCCCTCCCAAGTTGATGGTGGTAGTGGTCTTGCCCACACCGCCCTTGTGGTTCAGAATACATAAAACCTTTGCTTTCGTCATAAATCCTTGTATTTTAATTTCCTGATGTTTCTTTATTGCAAATATAATGAATAATACTAAAAGTAGTATATACTAATCTACTAATTTTAGTATTTAATTTAAAGTGTTGTTCTTCATTCTGTTTTTACGATGTCAGACGGATATATAATCCGTGCAGCGTCCTTGTTATGTGGCTCGTTTTTCAAGAAAAGCATAATGTGAACGCTTTGCCCTTTTTTGATAAATGGCAGATATTTTATCTTTGCTTCAAGTGAATTTACAAGCCTTTGTGCATCTTCCTTGTTAGTCCATTTACATTCACCTATGAGGATATGTTTTCTGTCTATTGATTCAGCCACCACATCAAGTTCCACCATTGCACCCTCCTTGTTTTCTTCCGTGAAGATCTTACCCCACCACCGTGAAGCCATATTATATACTATGCCGTCAATGATGTTACCGCTTACATATTGGCGGCAAAGGTGCTCCCAACACTCCCCTACATACCCGGAGAATTGTGTTTTTATGATGGATAGCACGGTTTCTGTCCGTTCCAGTTCCAAAATGGATTTGTAGGGTGCGACAAACCTGTAATTGAACTCCAGCAGGCTGTCGTTGATACGGTATATCCCTTTTTTGCTTTTTTTCTCGTCCTCGCCGAATGGCACTTCCCGGCGTATATATCCCAGCTCTCTCAGTTTGCCTAAAGGTTCTGTTATCTGGGTGGCTTCCTTACCTACCCGTCCGGCTATTTCAGAGAGGCGGTTTGCTCCGTTGCCGATAATTGAAAGCAGGGTGGACGCTTGCACGGTATCACGCATATCGTCCCTTAACAGGCGTATTGGTTCGTCCGCTAAAAATCCCTTGTTATCCAACAGCAGTTTTTCGATTGCCGTTTCATTGTCCTTGTAGTCGGCTCTCAATTCCCAATATCGTGGTATTCCACCCCATACCGCATATTCCTCTATTGCTTTTTGGGCATCACAACCAAGTGCCTGTCCTATATATTGTACGGGTATAGGTGTGAGGCGTATGATTTCATCTGCCAGTCCGTATAGAGGTTCTTTCCTATCCAATATGTAGCCCTGCATCAGTTGTTGTGAAGAACCGCAGAGGATAAGATTGAACTTCAGGCATTTCTCGTTGAGCAGCTTTTGTATGACGGATGGCAGAGAAGGGCAGCTTTTTACCAGATACGGAAACTCGTCAAGGCAGACAGTGCTGTTTTCCGCAACCTGACGGTTCAAGGCACGCAAAAGTGTTTCCCAATCTGGATATGTAACCTTGTCGAAGTCTTCCATACCGACCATTGTGGCTGTTTTGGCAAACAGCATACGCTGGTTTGCCTCATTGGTCTGGTCGCTTAAAAAATAAATGTCTTTTCGCTTCCAGTCCATGATTTCCCTGATAAGTTTCGACTTGCCTATTCTTCTGCGTCCGTAAATGACGATGAACTGCGGCTTTTCTCTTTGCAGGGCGTTGTTTACCCTTTCCAGATAGTCTTTTCTATCTATAAAGTCTTTAAATTCCATATCTCTTAAAATATATCTTTCACAAAGATAATCTTTCTGAAAGATATTTCAAAAGATTGCAGGATTTATTTAATACTAAAAGTAGTATATACTAATCTACTAATTTTAGTAAATTGTTCTGTGTGCTGTTTCTGGAGGTTGTTCCTGTGCTAAAAAACAGCTTGCTGTGGCTCGATTTTGTAAAACCGCTGTCGTTTTTTTTGCCAAATCGGGGTATTAGGCTCCCCCTTGACAGGGGTATCGCCAACATTCCGTACAAAAGTAACTCTAAGCCTGATGCAAGGTTTCTGCTTTTTTCTGAATCCTGATGTCCGTTGGCTGGTTCTTTGGGTTATGTTGCGGTATTTCCTTCAGTCCAAATTAAAGTATAGTCTAATGTGGACTGCAAGAAAAATGTCTTATTCATTATAAATAAGACGTTTTTTCTTGCTTTTTAAGTCCAAATTCTTTAACTTTGGAAAATAAAGTTTAATTTGGACTTATGAGTGAAAAAATAGGATATGCACGAGTCAGCACAAGAGAGCAGAACCTTTCTTCTCAGGAAGACGCACTGTATAAGGCAGGGTGCAGCCGCATTTTTACGGATAAGGTTTCCGGCAAAGAGTTCAACCGTGAGGGGCTGACCGCCTGTCTGGATTACCTTCGTTCAGGTGACACGCTTGTCATTTACCGACTTGACCGACTGGGCAGATCCGTAAAGGAAATGCTCGACCTTTGCGCCCGGCTGGAGAACCACAATATCAAACTTGTTTCCCTTCAGGATAACCTTGATACTTCCACCGCTGTCGGAAGGTTTACTATGCAAGTCCTCGCATCACTGGCAGAGTATAACCGCAATCTTATTCTGGAGGGGTGCAAAGCCGGAATCGAAGCCGCCAAGAAACGGGGTGTCAGGTTAGGCAGACAAGAGGGGGTAAAAATGAAGAAGCCTAAAAAGGAAGCTGTCCTTCAGCTTTACAAGGCTGGTTCCTCCATTGCTCAGATAATGGAAATAACTGGCATCAGGTCTAAGCAGACCATATACAACTATCTGAACGAAGAACAGATAAAACCCAATAGAAAATGAATTAATAAAAAATACATTATGGCTGATAAATTAGAATTTTCCGAAAAACTTGTTTATGACTACTTTAAGCAGCATAAACTTCATAAATCAGGTGCAGATGCCGTTATACAGATGGTGCAGTTTGCACGAAGCGAAGAAACAGAGCCTTCAGAAGTTCTGAAAGATACGATTAACCGCTATCTGAATGACAGATGTTCCAATATGGCTGCAAATGACGAAGAACGAATAAAAAGCAGACATCATGATATTGCAGCCGGAATAATCTTTTTCTGCTGCAATTTCTGCCATAGAGACGAGATTGAAAAGATGGAGAGTATAGCCCCTATGCTTGCCCGTAACTTTTGATTATGTTACAAAATCAATGATATTATGAAATCTGCCAGTTACATCGAGTGGAATAATCTGAAGAATATCCCTTTCTTCCTTTGCCAAGTGGTCGAGGACGAAGAAAACAAAGACATTGACATCTATTATTTAGGTGAACGTGTCTTACACGATTACGACCATGTAGGACACTATATGCGTTCTGCCATTATACTGTTCCGAAGAATCAAGAACCGCACAGCCGACTGGGTAAACCTTCAGAACCTCTGGACGCTGCGCAACTGTATTCGTGAGAATTATAATCACGGTATAGGTGTGGATAGTCTGATTTACGGAGAGGACTTTGACGGTATGAACCCCGAAACGCTTACCCCATTGACTAAAAAACGTTTTGATCTTATAGTAAAACGAATCAAAGAGCTTGACAAATACGCAACAATTTAACCCTGCACAAAATATGCAGATGCACGAAGCCCCCGGCAAGTTACCCCGCCGGAGGCTTCGTATTTATATTTCCGTACATATTTTTTGTATTGTATTGACAAGCCTTGATACATGAAATCCGTCACATACCGCATGATGTACTTGTATGGATAACGGAATATAGAATTTATCTTCTTGCTTGAAATATTTTCCGAACGTAAAAATCGGCAATAAGTATCCGGTATCGGGCTTTATATTAAGATTAAATCCTGTGAACGTAGTCCAAGGCAATGAGGATATTGGAAAAACATTCTTAGGAGCTTGAGGTTTGGCATCTATAGCGGTATTATTCCCGTAGAGTTCTATATCCCGGTTATAATTGGATAAAAAGGTATTCAGATCTTTATCCCATTCCGTCCATATATTGGAAAAGGTTTCACTCTCTTTATGGAAAACAGTGTAACATGGGTGTAGTGTCTCCCATACTCCTACTTCCCCATTCTCGTTTATGTCTGTTCTGAACTCATCATAACAATTTACCGCTTTTGATAAGGCATAAACAAGAAGAGGATAGAGTTTAGTATTCTGTTCTGTCTTAAATCTGATAACTCTTGAAATATCAATATTGACCGTTATACTGTATGTACATGGAATCTTATCAAAATAATGGTCAAAATAAGGATTCCTTTTCCAGTTGTTTCTATCTATTATCTTAAACATTGTGATAAAATTATTATAGCTTGGTATTTTTATATTTCAAGGAGCATTGTCCTATACCAGCTTATAGTAAGAGCTATTTACCTTTCTCAAATTGAATCAGTTCAATAGGGGCACCGTTGTGCTCTATCATCGCAACCCATATTCCGTCTGCCGGAGAGTTTACAGGTGTAAGTACAGTCAGCTTCCTTTCCCTGATTTCCTTTTCTATATCCTGAACCTCAAATGCAATATGAGGCACTTTCTGTATGAGTGGATGCATCTGGCAATCTTCTTCAAAACGCATCCATTCTATTCCGAAAGGACTGGTCGGAAATCCTGACACATAAAACTTCAAAAGAGGTATATATACTTCTCCCTCTTTCTTTTCTGTAGTTGGTATTCCTGTATGATGATATACCCAGCCCCACTTTATACATTCGGCAAGTTCATGTTCTTTTCTCATATCAATATAATCTATATAGTTACATATTCATTTTGCTTACCTCTTTTATAAATTCCTTTGCTGGCTTGAAAGCCGGAATATTGTGTGCCGGAACTATCAGAGTTGTATTTTTAGTGATGTTTCGTGCTGTTTTCTCTGCACGGTGCTTGATGATAAAGCTGCCGAAGCCTCTCAGATAAACGGGTTCTTCCCTCTCCAAAGCGTTCTTTACCTCTGCCATCAGGCTTTCCACGATTGCCAACACATCCTTTTTGTTGATACCTGTTTCCAATACAATGGTATTTACGAGTTCTGCTTTAGTCATTTCTTATATTTTTATTTATTATGCTGTTTTATACTTTATATTCACTGTTACTTATTACTGTATAAATATCTTTTATGGCATTCAGAAAATATGGGAATCTGGTGCCCCATTGATTATTTACCACTATTTTTGTGCCATCTGATAAAGTTATTATTTCTCCAGCATCGAGGAAATATCTCTTCTTTATATCTTCTGATTTCTTTATCATTTGCTGTACTTCCTCATATCTCTTGATAACACCTCTGCTTCTACTATGAATTTCCGGATAGAATACCTTTTCCATTTCATTAAATGTTATTCCCGGATGTTTCTGGATATAGTCCTTTATTATCTCCAGTACAAACTTTCTTTTGTTATAGTATTTTGCTCCACCATCAAAGGAGAATCGAGTCGTATCTCTTGTTTGTGAACTGTTACTCTCAGGTTTATGTTCTTCTATTACAGATACCGGGTTTTGAATAGCTTGTCTAGTTTTTATTTCACTAGTTTTGATATTCACCTGTATATCAATTTTCGTGAGTTCTTTATCTATTCTTTCTTCAGTGAAACCTTCTGATAGCAGCATATTTTTTATCAGTTCTTTCACATTTTCTTCTGCTTCCTGCATAAAGTCACTCATTCTTTCTTTAAGCCTGGTGTATTCCTGTTTCCTCTTTAGTGCCTCCTTACAATAGTTTTCTATCTTTTCTGTATTGCATTGCTCGTATGCGAACAGATCACAGAATACCTCTCCGTTATTATCTGTATCTTTTATGTTTACAGTCATTACAGGTATGGGGTTTGCTATTGGATTTTCTTTGTTGTCCTGGGCATCATAATATAACTGTATTTTTTCTCCTATATATAATCCGAAGTTCAGACGGAGTTGTCTCATATATGAAAACAGTTGCAGTTCCTGTCTTTCACTCCTTATGTTGTCCGGTCTTTTTATCTCTACTGCTATTACAGGTACGATATTGCCGTTATCATTTTCTTTCTGCAATACTATATCAGGTCTGATGAAATTATTACTTCCTATAGGTATGGTCACTTGTGACTGCAAAGTGCTGTTTGTCTTTCTCCAGCCAAGTATCTTAAAGCAATTCTCTATCTCTCTTTGGTAGGTTGATTCCATTACTCCATTGTTGATGCAGTAACTAAGAATATCATATATTTCAAGCCAATTTTCTTTCATATTTATTATTCTTCTTTCAGTATCATCTTCAAAGGTAGCTATTTATTATCTATTACTTATCAAAAAGATTAGAAATTCTTGATTTTCTGTTAGGGCGTTTCCCTTCAGGTCGGGCTTTCCGCTGCAAGTCCTCGCTTCGCTGTGGGCTTTTCTCTGCAATCCCTAACGCATAACCCCTACCCTTCGGGCAGGGAGAGCGGTATGGTATTTTCCCTTAACTGATTGAAACATTGGCAAAGGTAGGCGGGAGTGAAAACAAGCCTGCAAAAAATGCCAAATCTCCACCTTTCAGGTAGTATTTACCATTTTCTCAGGCTTGCAATTCACTCTTTCCGCTGTCAATAAAATCCAATGTTCTCAATCAGCAAAGGGAAAAAAATTTGATTGGGGCGACAGGCGATGTAAGCGAGTATAAACCTTAACTATCAGAAGTATGGCAGCAATGAACACGAACCCGAAGTACAGGAAGCAGTGGCAAAAGCTGATGTTTTCCTTTTTTGACTATTTGCCGATGAAGTACGAAGCGAACCCAAGAGAGTGGCAGATACGCAAACTTATTTGGGATTTCAAGGACGGCAAACGCAGTCTGCAAGTGGCTGAACTCGTGGCACGGAAGATAAGGGAAACTTTCGGCAGCATGACCGAAAAAATAGTATTCTGTTGCGTTCCGGCATCGAGCAGCGAAAAGAACGTGAAACGGTACAAGGACTTTTCCGATGAAGTGTGCCGACTGGCTGGCACGATAAACGCTTTTGACCATATAAGCGTAGAGGGTGAACGGTTGGCGGTACACGAGTACAAAGGCACCAAGACCGTCAGAAATGCACAGATAATCAATTTTGAGGAAGCATTTTTCAAGGGTGCGCAAGTGCTGATTTTTGACGATGTGATAACAAGAGGTTTCTCCTATGCCCGTTTTGCGTGCGCTTTGGAGGCTTTCGGAGCTTCTGTTTTGGGAGGTTTTTTCTTAGGTAGAACACTTTTAAAATAATATGAGGTATGAAGACACAATTTGAAGTAAACGAAGATTTCCGAGTGATGGAAAATGAAGAGCTTGTTTATATGCTGACAAAAAAGAACGATTTCAGCCAAAAGGCAGCGGAAGACCTTTTCGGCTATCCTAATGTTTCGTCTTTTTCCGATGTAGTTTCACAAATGACACCTGCTAAGCGCAAACTTGCGATGGCAGCCGTAGAACTTTACAAAAGACTGAGGGAGAACGTAAGCGACCCTATCCGAATACAGTGCAGCAAAGATTTGTATAATCTTATGTTCCCTTGTCTGGGGGATATTCAAACAGAGGAATGTTGGGCTATTTTCCTGAACCAGTCTTGCCATGTTGTTAAAAGGTTTCGTTTTTCGTGCGGCGGCTATGCAGCGACCCAAGTAGATATAAGGGTAGTTCTTCGGGAAGCCGTGCTTAACCGTGCGACAAGTATAACACTTTGCCACAACCACCCAAGCGGCAACAGAAACCCGAGCAGTGACGATGATAGGATAACACAGGCGATGGCGGCAGCGGCAAAAGTTCTTAATATACGGTTTTTAGACCATGTTATTATAGCTGGCAAATACTATTACAGCTATGCCGATGAAGGCAGAATTTAGTGTTTTTCTTCGGGGGAGATAGAAAGGTTTCCCCCGATACTTTCTTACCTCATACCTTTGGAGGGTGCGGAGGGTGTTCTTTTTGGCAGACACCCCAAAAAGAACCAAAAAACGCTTTTAAGGCGGTAAGGCAGAGCCTTGTCTTTTATTTGCGTACACGCAGAGGGCGGCACTCCCACCCACCCGATTAAAGCGGTAGGGCGATTTCCCGTGTACCCCGGCGGACAAGCCGCTGGAGAACACGGGAAAGGAACGAAGCAGAGAGGAAACCCGCTTGAAGGCAGCCGCAGACGGCAACCTGAGCGAATTTCTCCACTCCGCCCTTTTCGTTCCGCTCGCCCCATTGCTTTACCCCGTGCCGCCTAATATTAGTATTTACTAAAAGTAGTAAATACTAATATTAGTAAATGCTATACTTCTGATTTACAAATGTTCCATACTGATATATTGGGGTGAAATGTGCAAGTTACCCAAAGCAGACTGATGTGTCGATATGTTTCTTTTTTGTTGGGCGTTCCCCTTCAGGTCGGGCTTTCCGTTTCAAGTCCTCG
>OBKK01000141.1_pt1 | contig 36303 bp, 31 predicted proteins | sample 1503221 | NCBI WGS metagenome assembly OBKK01 (sample SAMN02044683, study PRJEB22538) | human gut metagenome | reverse complement strand
TTATTTTCGTGAAATATAAACATTTTAAACAGGCCTTACTTTTTAAAGTGGACTCAAGGATTAAAGCCCGTAAGTGCTGCTGACATTGAAAATAAGGTAAAGGGCTATGGATGGAAAGTCATAGGCATGTATAAAGTGCAGGATAACGGCAGACTTTCACAAACAGACTACCGCAAGACAGTTTATGGCGGTGGATATATGGATTATTGGTTTGAGTCAGACGGTCATCTGATAGGTTTCCACCATGGCGATACCGATGCTAAGTTCTATAACAAAACAGAATGGTTTTATGATGCTGTGTCAGGATTCATCATGCGCGGTTCGGCAAGTCAAAGTATGCAAAGCCGCTATATGCAAGTTTTACTCCTCACAAAAACAGAGTCAAATTATTTGCAAATGCACACCATGCAGAAACTGGGCGATGCAACCGATGAGAATGGAAATCTGAAACCATTCTACGGCATGGTGATTTATCAGCGCATGACGGACAACGAACTTGAGGCAACCAAGAAAGCTTATGGTTACGATGCAAACGTAAACTATACGATAGACTCTGAACATAACAATAATAATATAGTCTCGCCGTTATATAATAAAAACAATAGCAATGAAAAAGATATCAATGGTCATTGTGGCGATTTCAGCCATGATTAGTTTAAGCGGATGCCATGAGGATCCTACTTATGTGGATTCTTACTTCCAGCGTCAAAGTGTAATTGAGGAGCTGAGTAATGAGCTTAAAGGACAATACAGCAGTATATTCATTCCTGTAATCTATAATGCATCGCAAGAACAGATGGATTATAAAAGTTTATGGAAGGGTGAGGTCACAGAAAATGGTCAACCTATCATCCACTACACTTTTGGAGGGTACGAAAACCGGACTGTCACCTTACAGCAAGTCCCAATCAGCTGGATAAGTTTCGTCATAAAAGATACTAAATTGGCAGAAGCAGTCAAGCTGTTGCCCGATTATGATATTTCGATACCTTATTCTTTTGCAAGCTCAGACGAAGAAACAGGAGAAGCGAGCAAAATGGGGAAAATCATATATAGCGATAGCAAAGTACCTGTGACACTGAACTATGGCGGAAAGCAGCATCTTGTGCTTTTCAACTTTAAATGTCCTTCGCAATTTGTTTTTGATGCAGACAAGCGCCCTATCTCTCCAGGAAGGATCCAACTGGAACTCGAATCTATTATTGTTGACAATGTAATTGTCCAAGAAATTGACGGATATTCTGGAGAAGAGTACATTCTTAGTATTATGGGCAAAACAGATCCAATCTCGAAATGAATGAGACGAACGTTGTCTGTTACGTTATTTTCCTGCAAAAGTTTTGGTAATAGTAGTTAAAGAGTTAAAGGTATGGTCTTTTTAAGTACAGAAGAAGACATATTGATTATAAGAATAAAAACAATAAAAAATTAATAGATGAAAGCATTGTTAGTCATCATGATGAGTTTGTGCCTACACGTAACTTATGCACAGAAACCAGATACAACTAAAACTTTTATTCAAGGCAAAGAACTTGATGAAGTTGTTGTAAAGTCATCTTATCTTACAAGAGAAGGTGATCATATCCTTGCTATTCCTACAAAAGAGCAACGTAAACATGCTGTAACTGGTTATGATCTGTTGAGCAATCTCATGATTCCGGGAGTGTCTGTCGAACGTTCGACAGGAAGTGTGACAACTCCCAATGGGGCTGCGACTCTCTATATAGATGGGCGTGAAGTTGATTTTCGAGAGGTACAGTCTTTAAGACCGAAGGACGTTTCTCGAGTGGAATATTTTGATGTGCCGAATGGTAAATATGCAAAAGATGCATATGCTATAAACATAATAATGAAACCACTCAACAATGGTGGCTACACGCAACTTGTTGCGTCTCAGAATGTAGGCTATCTCTATGGTGATTACAATCTTATTTCGAAATTTGTCATAGGAACCAAAAGTTTTAACCTTTGGGCTGGATATTCTTTGGAAAATCCAAAATCGTCTATGGACGAGAATGAAACTTTTATTTTCCCTGATTATCAACTGAATAGACTGCAGCATTACAATAATGCTGACAATAGGCAAACGGAAGAATATGTACAGGCATCAATCAGCAACCGAGGAAGAAAATATATTTGGATGCTTAGAGGTGGTATGGCATGGAATGCTTCAAGAAATGATGTCAATAATGGAATGACGGAGTATTGGAAAACTGATGCAGCAATCAAGAACGGTAGCATTTTGGACATTAGCACTCGAAACAAATCTTATCGTCCAAGTGTCTATTTTTACGGATTGCACACATTTTCTAACACAAAATCGTTGGATTATGTTTTTGATGGATATTATTCTCGAAACGATTATGACCGTCTCTATAACGATGATAATGTGTCTTTTCGTTCACTTGTCAAGGAAGATTATTATTACATCAAAGCGAATGCAAACTATTCCATGGCGTTCAGTCATAGAAATAGATTGGCTTTCAGTTTATACGAGTTCATGAGAATTAGTGATTCCGAATACATTGGGACTTCTGCATATAATCAAAATTTGCATTCGTCCGAAACCATCCTTTTTGCAGACTATTCCCAACGTTTAGGGAGTTTTTTCTTTGATATTAATCCTGGACTGTCATTTCTAACATATCGTTTGGAGGGGATGAAGTCAATCAATCATCTTACTCCGAGACTTCAAGCAAGGGCTACTTATAGGATAGATAAAGTACAGCAACTTCAATTTATGTTCGCTTTGGGAAACACCTATCCGAGAATAAATACGATTAACAATGTAGAACAGCAGATAGATCCTATCATCATTCTCAAAGGTAATTCTAACATGGATAATTCAATTCTTTTGAATCCGCGATTAAGCCATACCTTGAACCTTAACAAATTCGCTTTGCAAACGGGAGTGTCATACTTTTACCAAAATCATTCGATTATTTCGGATTACTATATTCGAGACGGGCATCTTATTAGCACTTTTAGAGATGACTGTATCTATCATCGTCCCAGTGCAGATATGTCTATAACCTATAAACCTTCTGGTACACTTAATATGAAGTTATCCGGTCAATGGGTTGAACATTTAGTTCGAGGAGGAGCAGAGCATCGTAATTTGTCTGCATTCTCTGGGACTGCTATGATAAACTACTATGTTCGGGATTTTTCTTTTGGTGCATCCATAGCGTCACCGTCAAGAGATTTGATAGACAGCCAGATTAACAGAAAGACATTTTGGCGGTATCAACTATCGGCTATGTGGAATCATGGGAATTGGGCTATCGAAGCTAATGCAAACAATTTGTTCATGATGAATAATAAAATTGTAGATGAATTATCTGCATCATATTATTCCTTCAAGCAAATAGATCAAAGTCGTAGTTATAATCAGTATGCAAATTTGAAAATTGTTTATAGTTTTGACTATGGCAAGAAGACATCAAAGTCACCAGATTACAAACATCAAAATAGTGAAAGTGCAATCTTAAAATAAGAAGGCAAAGACATAATCAAGTCATTGGTAACATGTTCATGCGAAATGCAAATTAAAAATTGCATTCAAACAGTCAATTATAATTATATTTTCACACATATATAAACATTAAAAATTACGAATTATGAAAAAAAATACCATCTATAATGATTGTAGTTTGGGGAATAGCGGTATTATGTACACTATTCTTGAGTTCATGCAAGCGACCAGAGGTCTTAGACAATAGTACTCTTGTAAATAGCGCAAGAAACGTGGCTTTGACCTTTGGTCCTGCGTATGTTCCATTTTTTAAAGAGGCTAACGTATCGGATGTTCAAGTTTTCAAAAAGGAGGATTACGGAGACAGCCGCCCTCAAATAAGAAAACAGATAGGAAGAAAGTTCTATACTGTAACTTTTACATATGATAGTACTGCCGTTAAATTTGATTTTGGATTTGCAGCAAGAGTCAGAATATGGAAAGATACAGGGGAACCATTAGATGTTATATTTGGTAATGGTTGGGGAAGAAATTTTCTATTTTTAAGTTTTAAGGAACAAACCAATCACTCACCAAATGACTATGAGAAAGTGGCTTCTGACTCTATTGTTAAAGTACCATTGCAAACTGTACATGAACCAGAGAACATTTGGAATTCCAATGCTGACAACAAACAAGACAGCCTATCAACAAGGGATTTTCTAACAAATACAGAGAAAGAGAAAATAAAAGAATTGGCTTCACAAGTTCCAGACAGCATAAGAAATCGTTTTGCAGTTTTAGTGGATAAATGGAATTTTGCAATAGATCATAATCCTAAGACACTATATAGTGCAAGCACATATTCATATGCAAAATTGCCAGAGTTCATTCCTCTCAAATCAATGGGAAAACAAATAGTTCCATTAATTATGGAACGAATGATAAACCCTTCGGATTTTTATTTTCTTGTTCTTTATGAAGCTGTTATGGAAGGAAATGAAACGAATGACGATTCTAAGTTTAGCAAAAGCGAACAAATCAGAGCTATAAGGTGTGTAAAAAAATGGCTGGAAAAACAATAATAGGCAAGTTCTTCTATTATAATTGAATCTACATCATTTCTCCTGTGCCGCAGAATATATAAGATGTAACAAATTCAATAACCAAACTTGCCTGTCGGTGATTTGTTCCTCCGTAGTCGGACAATAAAGATGGAAAGAACATATAAAAAAGTATAAAAAGTTTCTGATTTTTCTCATAAACAAATTATATTATATATCTTTGCGCAAAATTAGAAACAATGACAGAACTATTGAGTATATTATATAAGCTGCGGATATTCACTTCGGATGAACTTTCTGAGGCTCTGAAATGCAAGGTGAAATCGGTGGAAGCGTTGCTTGCTCGATACAAGCAACAAGGGTGGATTGTGGCTATACGGCGCAATACCTATTGCATGAAGGATATTGCATCTGGCTTACCTGTTTGCGACAAGTATGAGATAGGAAGCCACTTGTCACATACAGCTTGCATCAGTTATCACACAGCATTGGAATTTCACGGATTGGCTCATCAACCCTTCAATGAGGTTTTTGTGAAAAGCATAACTCGCTTCAATTCCTTTTCTTTCGACGATGTGGATTATACCTATTGCCGACAAACAAAGGAAATCGTTGGTATGATGACACCCAAGGGAAACCCTTATGTGCGAGTAACGGATGTGGAGAGTACGTTGTTGGATTGCTTTGACCGCATCGACCGAGCTGGTGGTATTGAGGAATTGCTGCATTGCATGGAGGGTATCGTCTTGCTCAATGAGAAAAAGCTCATCGATTATCTCGCAAGGTACGACAAGGCATTCTTGTACCAGAAGACAGGCTATCTGTTGGAGCGAATCAAGGAACAAGCCAACATCTCAGAATCCCTCTTGGAGCTGTGCCGAGCCAAGGGAACCAAAAGCGTCAAGTGGTTGACTAACAACGAAGAGTCGGATACATTTGTAAATAAATGGCGCATGTATGTGCCGCAAGAACTAACATCAAAGGAAGAATATGAACTCATATAACAAACAAGCTCTTGACATCATCGCCAAGGAGCAAGGCTTTATTCGCGACAACCTCGAAAAGGTGATGCGATTGGTGGAGATACTCAACTATTTCCATGACAGTCCTTTGCTGTCTAAATCTCTTGTGCTGAAAGGTGGCACAGCCATCAATCTCACCGTTTTCCAACTGCCAAGGCTCTCGGTAGATATAGACCTCGACTTTACGGTAGATTGCGACAGAGAGTCCATGCTCTCCATTCGACAAGATGTGAATAGCGAGATACTTCGCTACATGGAATCGGAAGATTATCATCTTGCACCAGGTTCCAAGACACCGCATACACTCGACTCATGGGTATTCCATTATACCAATGCAGCAGGCAACAACGATGGCATCAAGATAGAAATCAACTATTCTGATCGTTGCCATATCCTGCCAGCCGTGGAAACTCATGTTTCCATTCCGTTTTTGAGCGATGTAAAAGTACGTTCTCTTTCTCCTGTCGAATTGTTCGCCACCAAGATAAACGCCTTGATAGGTAGAAGTGCCGCACGTGACATTTATGATGTCTATAATATGGTGGAGCATCAACTCTTCTTGAGCGATGAGGAGAGAACGTTGCTAAGAAAAGCGACCGTCTTTTATCTGACTGTTGGCTCAAGCAGAAAAGACAACGCTACGCCTACGGAATATACTGACTTTCCGCAGATAGACAAGATCCGTTTTCCGCAGATTCGTTCGCAACTCTTGCCTGTGCTTAGGCGCAGTGAGCATTTTGACTTTGCAAAAGCCAAGACAGAAGTGAAAGACTTTCTCTCAAAGCTATTGGTTCTGACAGAATCAGAGAAAGAATATGTGCGGGAATTCAATGACAAGAAGTATATTCCAGAATTGCTGTTCGAAGATAAAGAGATGGTCAATAGAATCAAATTTCATCCTATGGCTTTGTGGAAGACAAGGAGTCGTTGAATGTTTTTTCTGTAAATTTTGAAAAAAGTTGTTGTTTTGCTTAGTTTTTTGCTTGGCTCAACTGTATATACAGTATATGGACTATAAAACAGAGAATAGGCTATGAGTAAATATTTGATAAGTTTGATTTTGCTTTCGGTGATAAGTATGGGCGTTTCTGCCCAACGTATCACTCGACAATATAATAATGTGTCATTCTCTGCGGCATTAAAGGATTTGAATGCTCGACAGGATAAGTATGTCATCAACTTTGTGTATGACGAGTTGGAGGATTTCAAGGTGACGAAGAGCATCAAAAATGAAAGTGTTCCAGATGCCATCATGAACTTGATAGGATTTTACCCTATCAAGATGAAACAAGTGGATAATGTTATCATTGTAGAATGTATTCAAAAGACTTCTAACAGAATGATGGGACGCATCGTGGACACTCATCATCAACCTGTCGATTTCGCCAATGTCGCTTTGCTCAATGTTAGTGACTCCAGTTTAATCACGGGTGGTGTAACAAATGAGAAAGGTCAGTTCGTAATTCCTTGCGAGGTGAAAAAGGCGATTGTGAAAGTGAGTTGTGTGGGCTACAAAACTTACTGTAATGCATATCATACCGGTGAGGTTGGTGCCATAACCTTGGAGGATGCAACAATTAATCTGCAAAAAGTTGTGATTAAAGGGCATCGCAAATACATATCAAGAGAAAACGGTAAACTTACGCTTGACGTTCAAAATTCCAATTTGAAAAATATTGGCAAGGCAACAGATGTTATCAAATATATTCCTGGGATGCTCTATACAAATGGAAAGTATGAGGTGTTTGGTAAGGGTGAGCCTGTCATCTATATAGATGGAAGAAAGCAGACTAATACTTCAGGGTTGTCACTCCTTTCTTCTACCAACGTGAAGTCTGTACAGCTCATAACAAACCCTGGGGCAGAATACGATGCAGAAACAAGGAGTGTCATAAACATCACTACCGTACACCATTCCTTGGATGGACTTTCTGGTATTGTGGGTGCGGAAATCTCCAAACATAAGAATTTGTCTAACAACGAGGAGGTCAACCTCAACATCCACAATGGAGCTTTGGATGTATTCCTCGCATATCAATATGACAATACGAGAAGTGACATCAGATATGATGTTAACCAGTTCAATTACGAGCAAGATACATTCCATGAGATTTCTGCTTCTGAATATTCCGACCGCTCTCGCTCTCATGACTATAATGTTGGTATGAATTATGCCATAAACAAGAATCACACTATCGGCGGAAGATATTTGGGAAGCATCTCCAACTACAAGATGCTCGATTCTCCTTTCGACTATATGCAGACGTACAAGAATGATGAACTGCTGACATCTACAGACAACAAGACTGAAGAATCTGAAAAGGAAGGGTTTCACAATGTCAATCTGTATTATATCGGCAAACTAACAGACAACCTACAGCTCAACTTGGATGCCGACTATGTTTATGCTCAACTGAAACATAAGCAACAAGTGAGCGAGACAAGTAGAATAGATGCTGTCTCAGAAATCACGCATATGCAAAACGACCAGCGAAATCGTGCGACTGCACTCAAAGGGGTGTTTGCTTGGAACATGAACAAGAATAATGGGCTTGATTTCGGAGCGGATTTCAGTAAAATCAGTTCATGGGGTATGTCTGTAAACGAAGAAGGGAAGATAGCCGATGACCAATTCAAGAATAAGGAAACCAAGTATGCAGGATTTGCCACTTATCGTTTGTCTGCCTCCAAATGGAAAGGAAGCATCGGGCTTCGCTATGAGTACATTCATGCCATCAACACAGACCAAGGAGAAGTAAAGAACAAGACCAATTATTCGGACTTACTTCCATCCCTTTCTCTTTCCACTATGTTTGGGAGAGTGGGGATGAATCTTGATTTCAGTAGCAGGGTCAACCGTCCTTCGTTTCGTCAGTTGAACAACAGTGTGAGCTACAACAATCAATACCATTACGAGCAAGGCAACATTTATCTGAAACCGCAATACGTGTATGATACAGAACTTAGTGTGAATTATAGCATATTCGACTTCAAGTTGGATTATCAGTATATCAAGGATTACATCCATCCGACTGTCGTTGCTATATCCGGCAAACCTGGAACGGTAACTTGGATGTCAACCAACGCCAAGGATTTCCAGCAACTAGGAGCGCAATGTGTTGTTTCACCTGTTTTTGGTTGTTGGCGACCTACTTTGACGGTGGGTGTCTATAAACCGTATTTCACGCTATCATATAATGGAGAGCAATTAGACTACAATCATCCATACGGTTTCTTCGCTTTCCAAAATGTAGTGGAACTAAGGAGCGATTGGCTTTTTCGATGTGATTTCTTTTGGAACATTAAGGGACATCATGGCATCTACGAGCAAAACGGTTATTCGTCATTCAATATGATGGTACAGAAACAGTTACTTAAAAAGAAATTGACGATAACATTGAAAGCAGAGGACTTGTTTGATAGCTCGAAGTTGAACGATGTAAAGAGGGTTAATTTTGTGGTGCAGAATAGAAAGGTGAATAACTTCAATCGCTGCATCATAGCTTCCATTAGTTACAACTTCAATAGTTTCAAAGATAAATACAACGGAAGCGGTTCTGCTGAGGATGAGATTAATCGTTTTTAGAAAAATATAGGTTTTCAAATCAACCTCCAAAATGCAATACCCAAATTCTGTGTGATGAATATCTCAGGATTTATTAACCGAGATGTTCATCCACAGAATTTTCACTTATCAATATCAATCGTTAAAAAACATACTAGCCTTGGACAAGTTGAATCATGGATTGAGCCAAAAAAGTATCAAGGACATGCTCATTGTTTTAAAAATGGTGGTTCGTTTCGGAGAGAAGCAAGGTTGGCTCAATCATGTAGAGTGGAAAGTTAAGTTTCCTGCTAGACTGAGCCAAGAACGTATCGCAATTATTTTAACAAGCTATTGAAGCAGTTGGATATTCCGCGATTAAAATTCCATGGGCTACGCCACAGTTTTGCTACTTGCTGTATTGAGAGTCATTGCGATTACAAGACTGTGAGTGTTCTTTTGGGGTTACCGTTAGAACGTTAACGTTTGTTCAAATGAATGATATACATATAAACATATATACAATACTTTCTGTCTGTATATCAATACGACAATGAATCAGTACGTCAGTAAGTCACTCATCATCATATTTGCAAATCAATACTTACCGATAGGTTGATTCAGATACTCGACTTTGGAGAGGTATCTACCGATAGGCAAGTGCTTTCGAGAGTAACTCGAAAGGTTTTGAGTAACTCAAAACATAACTTGCTATCGTCAGATACCTCGATTTTTCAAATCATCTCAGAGTCTGAAACCACGTTGCCTTTTAGGAGAGCGGAAACGTGGTTGAGGCTCGTCAACAATTTCGAGTTTGAAGACATCTATCAACTTCCGAATGGCAGGATTCTGTTTGATGAGGGCTTGAAGTTTTGCTTTTGCAGGCTTGATTTTGAGCAAATAATCAGCAATGTCCAAGCCTTTAGCTTTATCCTCTTCGCAGGCTTGATGCTCTAAAAAGTCGAAAAGCGTTGCACGGATGCCGAGAACTTGCATCATTGGCAGTTTATCTTGCCAAACTGTTGTCGCTCCCAAATCAGGGAATAAGACCACATTTCTGTTTTTCAGAACAGATAACGACTTCGTGTTAAAGCAACCATTCTTACCACCACTTGCTATCCATAAGAATTGAGGAAGATAGTAGGAGGCTATCAAGGCTGTCTTCTCACTTTCAACCAATGCTATAGGCTTGGTCTTGTCTTTATTTATAAGATGTTCGCCAAAGAAGCATTGACAGAGATTGAAATCCTTGTGGGGGATAAGCGAGTGTACCCATGAAACATGGTTGTATGGTTCTTTTACTCGCTTACCTGTCTCGGGATAATAGAGCATTACCTTACCAGTTCTCACCTTACCTTGATTGTCAACTTGCCAAAATACCGTGGCACCTGTCCAGTGTTTGGAAGTTCCGACATGATATTTCTCCATCAAAGAAAGAGTAGCTGTTTCACCGAATTGAGAAGCTAGAAACAAGAAAAGGTTGTTCGCCTCATAACATTTCTGAGAACTTCGCATGATGTTCTCGTCTATATAAGAAGTGGGTAATGGCTTCAGCATTTCTCTCTTCTTATATGAAATAGTCTCATCCTTTGTGAATGTCTCATTCTTCTCGGGATTCTTCTCAAAAAAATCCTTGGGAGTGAAGTGATAACCACAACTTTGCTCATGGTTGCAGCGACCCACGTAAGGAGGAAACTCAATCTTCCCTTCTGTGTCAATATATCGGGCGAAGCTACGTTTCTTATGACATTCTGGACATGTATGTCGGGTAGCGATGCCTTTGTATGGCTCTAATATGAATCTATGTGTACTCATTTCATTTCTTTTTTTATGTGGCGGTTCTGTCGGTTTTGTCGCTTTTGGTATTAAAACCGCCAAAAGCGACAATTCCGACAATCCCGTCACGAGTTAATCTTTGAATATTCTCCATGCTTCTCTTTGCGAAATAGGACTCCGATGTTATCATTCAGAAATCTTTCCAATGTCCTTGACTTCATGTCGTTCTCTTTGGCGACATCATGAGCTTGGGCCGTGGTGAATGTTGCAGGAAGATGGTTGACGATTGCTTGTTGTTGAGCTGTAAGCATATTCTCGTTGAGGATATTTTGCACTGATATGGCAGAGTTCTTGAAATACTCTGTCAATCGGATGGCTCGCTCTACACTCAGCAGGTCGATGGCTTCCTTATCACATTCTCCACACGTCCATCGTGCCAATTGAATAATCAGACAGAAACGGATGATGTATATCTCCAACTTGCAATAGATGCTGGCAATGGTATCATTTGTTTCATTGTCGCATTGCTCGGAGAAGTGATGCTGCCATTCATAGAGCCTTGCCTTAGCTTCTTCAGTGAATGATAAGACATGAGGCTCGATTTCCTGTTGCTCATTTATTGGACACTCCATATCAATAAGGTGTTGAATGATGGCTTGCCAATCTCGCTCTATATTATCGGGCAACTCTCGGTCACTCCATCTCGCTTTCTGCTGAAGGTTAGGCATGACGAACAAAATGCGATCGATGAAGCCGTTGCTGGAGCGTTCGCCTTTCGCCAACTCACTAAGTATCTTCTTTTGGATGGTTCCGATTACTGAGATATAGGGGCGTTTAATGAAGATGGAACTCTTGGAACTTCTTCTGTCTGATATGGTTGTCTTGGCGCTAAAGACTGATAGCCAGAACTGTTCCTCTGAACCATTGTTATAGCGGTTGAAGTTCTTGAACCATGCAGACAACTCGTCTGTCCATAGGCACAAACCCCTCTTGTTCTGCGCATGAATATAGCTCAAGCCTTCTGGTGTGACATCAGAGACCAAAAAACGTTTGCGTACAGGTTCTTGCGGGAATCCATCCTCTCCATTTTCAATGCGTTCCTTGCGAGACATACACATCTTTTCCTCAAACTTACTGTATTGCTCCTCAAACAACTTGTTTTGCTCATAGTCGTAATCGAGGAATGGCTTCATAGCGAAGCTAAGTGGGTGGCTCTTGTTGGCTCCTGGTCTTCCGATAAGAGCCATGTATAAGATAGGACTTTCAAGCCAACCTTGTTTCATCTGTGCCAAGTGCGTGTTGCCGATACCAACAGCCAATGCAGTTAGTATGGCTGCTGATATATAGTCGGTAGGAAAACTGTGGCATTCGTGTACCTCCTTGATGATTTTCTGAATCTTGGCAGGAAAGATGCTTACGGGAAACTGGCTACCTGATAGGCGAGTACTCATATCAATAGCCTTATCCATGATAATCATTGGATTGATGGAAGTTTCCTTATTGTTATTTAAAGCTGTCATTTGGCATAGAGTTAAAAATTATACATTGACTTGGGTTTGCGCTTCATTCCTCCTTGCATGGCTTTTAGCATTTCAGAATGGTTCTGCTCCTTGGTAGCTTTTCGACCATTCTCAATCCATGCAAGCAGCTCATCCTTATAGAAGTATAGCTTCTTACCTTTTTTATAGGATGGCAGAATGCCTTGGTTAACCAATCGATAAATGGTTGGCTTCGACTTCATTATAATAATAGCAGCCTCATCAATCTCAACCAATGTATGGTTATTTGCTGATGATGTAGGTTGAAGTGCTGATACCATTTGCTTCAACTCGATAACTTGTTCTGTTAAATAAGATACCGCTTGTGGTAACTTATCAAAGGTGATACTTTCATTTATCATATCTGTTCAATTTTTATTATTCGGGTACAAAGTAAATGAGTTATGTAATGGGAATAAATATCACTGAGATATAACCTCTGAATAACCGCTCAATGCTTATCAGCAACAATAATGTGTCTTGATTCCGCCTTGAACATCTAAGCTTGGTAGTAATTCAATGATGCAGGTACCTTCCATTCTTAACTTCCTTATAATAGTGGATATTTCCACATCAACCAGCGCATCAGCAAAAACTTGTTTTATAAAGGTTGCTGTATCAATGCCTTTCTTCTTGAAGAGATTTCCTATATTCCAAGCATAATGCATTAAGTCTATAGTACGAATAGCCTTGTCAACAATCAATGAATGATGTCTCATGTGTGTAGAGGCACAACACTGGAAAATAGCGATGTTGTCACAAAGTTGGTTCAAATGCTCCTCCCTCATGTAGGCAGCAAAAGTTCTTCTGGTATAATCGATAGCTGAGTTTAACAAGACCTTTTCCTTTTTGGCTTTGTCTTCCAATGCTTCCTGTCTCAACTGTTCATAGCTTGTAATACAAGAAGAGGCTTCGTCTGCATAGACGAAAGTTACATCTTCCAGATTTAGCTCTTCTCCCTCATCATATGTATTTGTTTCATTGATGGCAATAGAAGACAGACGCTTTCTTTCTGTATTGTTTACTATATTACAAAGGATATGCTTAAACCATGGGGTAAGCAATCGTACGATACTATCTAATGCATGGAGATAAACAACCATCAGTATGGTGGTTGAGATAACGAACGTCAAGTTGCAGCAAAAGGTGTCTACACCATATTGCATAGCTTCGTTGCGAACAAGTGCACCAATGATAGACATTGCACACAAAACCAATAAATGCTGTGTCAAAAATTCTTTTTTAAACTGTTTCATATTGCGTATTATTAATCATTTGTGGCGCAAAAATAGGAAAAACAGCAGAAACTGACACGTGAGTCACGCGTGACTCACGTAAAACTTTTAGGAGCCTTTAACTAAAAAGCCCGATATTGAACATTTTTTCAATATCGGGCACCATGAAATGAATGCAATGGCTTTATTTAAGAGAAATCTTATTTGCTGTCTCTCTTTTCTTTGCGTTCACGAGGTCGGCATATATCTGTGTTGTGCTTACATTCTTATGGGTAAGCATCTTCGAAACCGTGTAAATGTCTGTGCCTAAGGCGATTTGGATTGTTGCATACGAGTGCCGGAAGCAATGGAATGAAAATGGCTTAGTGATTCCTGCCTTCTTCAACCATGCTTTAAGGGGATGGTTAATCATGCTGCGCTTCAATCCCTTAAACACGATACCCGTGCTTGGTTCACCACATAGTTCATATGCCTCGTTGCTGATAGGCAAGGTTGCCTCGGTCTGAGTCTTCTGGGTACGAATACGCAAGCAATAGCCTTGGTCGGGAGCGATCTCGAAGTCTTCCCAACGCAATTTTAAGATGTCGCTGATTCGCAATCCTGTGAGGCAAGCAAAGAGGGAGGCAGACTTCAGTACAGGTATATCGCAAGGAGTAGCTGCCAACTGCTTTACTTCATCGAGGGTAAGAAACTCCTTCTTTACATCTTGTGGCTCAATCTTGTCCAGATAGTCATTGATGTTCTCACGCAGCCACTTGTCACGATAGGCGATTTTTAAGAGACCACGGAAAGTAGAGTAGTAACCTGCTGCAGAGTTGAGAGATACCTTTTGTTTTGTTCGATTCAACTGATTTGCATTCAGAAGATACTCTCTGAACTTTTTGCAAAGTTCCACTGTTACATCCCCAAATGTACAATGACCTTGAACAAATTTGAGGAAATGCTTGTAGACACATGTCCACTTGTCATCTTTCTTATGTGTCATCTTCTCAAAGTATGCCAAAAAATCAGCTTTCTGTCGTGTTTTGTCCAAAAAACCAAATTCTTCATTGATGAGTGATTGGGTTCTGATACAACGGATGGCCTCTGCTTTGTTGAGCATATCTGTATTAAACTCACGTTCCATCTCATTCTTTGGATGAGCATAGATATAGATACCTAAATATTCCCTACGACTCATTTGCATAGTCTCAGGGTTGCGTACTGGTGGATAGAAATCCAAATAAAGAGAAATACGGTCGTTTTTAATCGCTCTTTGGCGAAGAGAAACTCTTGTACATGTATTTACCATGATGTTTACTTTTTATAATGTGATACTTATGTTTCATATATGATCCCGTATTAAGAGATCTTTGAAATCGATTGCAAAATAATAGAGTTATGTAATGGGGTACAACTTAACCTTTTGATAACCGCTAAATAACCTTAGGCTTGCCGATAGCTTTCTCTAAATCTCGCTTGGAAATCTTGATATACTTGCCAATCTTCACCTTTTCAATAGCGTATTTCTTGATACGCTTATAAATCTGGTCCTGACTTAAACCATACAACTTCATGGCCTCCGGTATTGTATAATAAAGTTGGTCTTCTACGGATTCCCCTTTTGCCAATTGTACATGACGCTTGGAATACAGAACATTGTTACCTTCCATTTTTCTTGGAATAGCATTGTGACTAACGAAACTATATACGGCTGTTTTCGTCATACAATATTTCTGTTGAATGTCCATAACAGTCATCCATTCACTGATGGTTGGATCTGGAGACAGGTGTGCAAAATAATCATCCACCTCTTTCTTGTTCCAATATACTCTTCCTTGTATGGATATTCTTGAAATCTTGATTTTCTTGACTATCTCATAGATGGCCGTCTCGTAAGTGTTGTGGACTTCTGCAATTTCCTTGGCAGAGTAATATTCTGGAACAGGTAGCTCTCGGTTTGCATGAACTGCTTCTTTTGAAGCACTTTTTTTTGTGGTGTATGGCAAACTATCAACAAGATAATCTATATCTCGCTTTCTGATTAAAGATAAACGAGAAGTAATCTTGGATGCTCGCAACTTACCACTATACACCATATTATATATGGTCTGTCTGCTTAGTCCCAAAAGTATAGCGACCTCTTGAATAGTGAGGTATTCTTTCACGAGGATTTCAGACATGGATTTCTCGGAAGCTTTTCGGTGGCTCATTGTTTCAGCCATCTTTACTTTCTCCTCACGTCTTGCTGCCTTATAGGCATAACTGTTGCATTGCTTGGAGCAATAACGAGTTGTGGATTTTGATGCATAGAAGCTCTTCCCACAATACTCGCAAATTTTTAGAATTCTTTCTTTGCTTGCTGTCATTTGTACGCTTTTTATACTTTTTTACTTAATTTATTGTAGAAAAAGTCGTCTGTCATTACTCCGTTTATTTTCAATAGTCTTATATCATCGTCCATCATTGTCCAAAACTCTCGGCAATCTTGCACTCATTTGCCAAAAATGGAGTCTCAAATTATTACTTTTGAAAAGTGGAGGTACAAGAGCGGTACAAAAAGGTGCTAAAAAAGCCTTACCATTGATTATAACCAATAGTAAGGCTAAAAAGAAAGGTGCTCATTTTGAGCACCTTAACTATCATTTGTTGTCGATATTAATCGTTGCTTATCACGACTTACTTCCCGATGCAGAACGAGGAAAAGATGTTGTTGAGCGTGGCCTGGGGCGTGATGCGCTCTACGCCTGTGGCGTCGCCGAGGGTGTCGAGGACCATGCGTAGGTCTTCGGCCACGAGGTCGGAGGGCAGGTCGCTCTGGAGGCCATCGACGACGCGCTGCAGCTCCTGGGCCGCAGCGGTCAGCAAGTCGTACTGGCGCGCGGAGGTGATGACGACGTCGGCCTCGTGGATCTCGGGAATATCGACCGCCTGGCGGATGGCTTCCTCCAGGGCGTCGAGGCCTTGGCCCGTCTTGGCGGAGATGGGGTGGGGAGGAAGCGATCGGGCAGCGCCCGTGTCACCGCCATCGGCGACGAGCGGGTCGGTGGGCGGCGTGTGGAGGTCGGCCTTGTTGAAGACGAGCAGGACGTGCTTGCCCTGGCAGTGGGCCACCATCTCGTCGGTCTCCTCCTGCGTCGGCCAGCGATCGACCACCCAGAGCACGAGCAGGGCTTCGTCCAGCTTCTGCCACGTGCGCTCGATGCCCATCTGCTCCACGACGTCGTCGGTGTGGCGCAGTCCGGCCGTATCGACGAAGCGGAAGGTGAGGCCCCCGATGAGGGTGGTCTCCTCGATGCTGTCGCGTGTGGTGCCGTGGACGTCGCTCACGAGGGCGCGGTCCTCGCCGACCAGGTGGTTGAGGAGTGTCGATTTGCCCACATTGGTCTTGCCGACGATGGCCACGGGAATGCCCTCCTTGACGGCCTTGCCGATATGGTAGGTCCGGGCCAGCGCGGCCACGTGGTCCTCGATGCTGCGGGCCAGGGAGAGGAGCTCGCTGCGGTCGGCAAAGACCAGGTCGTCGTGGTCGGAGAAGTCCAGTTCGAGTTCGAGCAGCGAGGTGAGCCGGAGCAGCCTTTCGCGTAGCGTCTCCAGGGCCGTGCGGACGTGGCCCTTGAGTTGGCTGAGGGCCAGCCGGTGGGAGGCCTGGTTGGAGGAACTGATCAGGTCGGCCACGGCCTCGGCCTGGCTCAGGTCCATCTTGCCGTTGAGGTAGGCCCTGCGGGTGTATTCGCCCGGTTCGGCCTGGCGGCATCCGGCCTTGGTGAGCGCGTCGAGGATTTGGTGGACGATGTAGGCCGATCCGTGGCAGGAGATCTCTATCGCGTCCTCTCCCGTGTAGGAGTGGGGCGCACGGTAGAAGGCGACGACGACGTCGTCGATTTCCTCGCCCTCGGGACTGTAGAGGGAAGCGTGGCGCAACGTGGCGGGCGCACAGGCGGAGAGGTCCTGGCGGAGCAGGCGGCCGAGGACGGGATAGCTCTGGCTGCCGCTCACTCTCACGACGGCGATGGCGCCCCCCACGGGGGTGGCCAGGGCGCAGATGGTATCGTTGGCGTAGTGTGTCATCAGATTCTCTCCAGCACCAGTTTGATGAGCGAGTCGATGGTGTTTTTGTAGCCCGTATTGGCCTCGTGGGATCGGCGGTTGGCGATGACCATGCAGCAGGTCATGGCCTGGTGGCCCATGAGGCGGGAGAGACCAGCAAGGGCCGACGACTCCATCTCGAAGTTGGTGATCTTGAGGCCTTTGTATTCGAAGGCTTCAATCTTTTCGTTAAGTTGTTCGTCCATCAGGGGAAGGCGCAGACGGCGCCCCTGCGGACCGAAGAAGCCATTGCAGGCCACCGTGATGCCACGCACCATGTCGGTCTGCGCCACGCGGTCGATCAGCGCGGCATCGGCCGTGGCCACATAGGGATTGCCCATGACGGGACGCCACGCCACCTGGCGCTTGAACTCGGCCTCCAGCTCCAGGTCGCAACTGGCGTCGCGGCCCGCATAGAAGTTGAGCAAACCGTCGAAACCGATGCTCTTGACGCTGGCGATATAGGTGCCGGTCGGCGTCTCGGGCTGCAGTCCGCCACAAGTGCCCACGCGGACGAGGGTCAGCGTGCGGTGCACGGGGCGCTCCGTGCGGGTGGCGAAGTCGATGTTGGCCAGGGCGTCGAGCTCGTTCATCACGATGTCGATGTTGTCGCAGCCGATGCCCGTGGAGAGGGCCGTGATGCGCTTGCCCTTGTAGGTGCCCGTGATGGTGTGGAACTCGCGGCTCTGGACCTCACACTCCACGGTGTCGAAGTGGTGGGCTACCAGGGGGACGCGGCCGGGGTCGCCCACGAGGATCACGCGGTCGGCCAACTGTTCGGGGCGGAGGTGCAGGTGGAAGATGCTACCGTCGCCATTGATGATCAGCTCGGAGGCTGGGAAATAGGCAGGTGTCATAGCGTTGGGGGAATTAGGATTGTGGTATGAGTGTATGGTTGGGAAAAAAGCCAATTGGCTCCCAAGTGGTTTACAGTATGCCCTTGGAAGCCAATCAGCCTTGTATCGTGTCGTAGCGCGCAGGGACTACTTAGCCAGCAGCTCCTCGGCCATCTTGTTGGCGGCACGGCGTCCGTCGCCCATGGCGAGCACCACCGTAGCGGCGCCGCGGGCAATGTCGCCACCGGCGTAGATGTCGGAGATGTTGGACTGGCCGTCCTCGTTGACCTCGATGGCGTGGGCCCAGCCTTCCTTCAGACCCTCGATGGACTGGGGAACGAGCGGGTTGGGATCGACACCGACAGCCACGAGCACCTCGTCACACTCCACGGTGATGGTCTCGCCCGTCTTGACAGGGCGGCGGCGACCCGAGTCGTCGGGCTCGCCGAGCTTCATCACGTCGAGCACGGCACCCTTCACCTTGCCGTCGTCGCCGACGATGTAGTGCTGCGGGTTGTGGAGGTTCATGAAGTTGACGCCCTCCTCCTGTGCCTGTTCGATCTCGTCGCGGCCTGCCGGCATCTCGTCGAAGGTGCGGCGATAGACCACCGTCACGTCGGCGCCGAGGCGCTTGGCCGTGCGGCAGGAGTCCATGGCGGTGTTGCCACCACCGACCACGATGACCTTCTTGCCGACATAGAGCGGCGTCTCAGAGTCGGGCTGGTCGGCGTCCATGACGTTGACGCGGAAGAGGAACTCGTTGGCGGAGAGGATATGGATGGCGTTCTCGCCGGGGATGTTCATAAACTTCGGCTTGCCTGCGCCCGTGGCGACGTAGATGCCCTTGAAGCCCTGCTCGCGGAGCTCGTCGATGGTGACGGTCTTGCCCACGAGGCAGTTGGTGTGGAACTTCACGCCCAGGGAGCGGAGCACGTCGAGCTCATGGTCCACGATCTCGTCCGGCAGACGATACTGCGGGATGCCGTAGTAGAGCACGCCGCCGAGGAAATGGAGGGCCTCGAAGACGTGGGGCTCAAAGCCCTTCTTGGCCATCTCGCCCGCAAAGGCAAGGCCCGAGGGACCGGAACCGATGATGGCGACCTTGATGCCGTTGGCGGGAGCCACGTCCCACGTGACCTTCTTGACAGACTGGCGCTCGTAGTCGGCGACGAAGCGCTCCAGCGGGCCGATGGCGACGGGGGCGTCCTTCATCTTGACGTGGATACAATGGCCCTCACACTGCTTCTCCTGCGGGCAGACGCGACCGCAGATGGCGGAGAAGGAGGAGTACTGCTTGAGCACGCGGTCGGCAGCGAGGATCTCGCCGCGCTCGATGTTCTTGATGAAGGCCGGGATGTTCATGTGGATGGGGCAACCCTCGCGGCAGGTGGGCTTGGCGCAGTCGATGCAGCGACGGGCCTCGTCCATGGCCATCTCCAGCGTGAAGCCCTGGGCCACCTCCTGGATGCGGTCGTGCGTGCGCGTGTGCATGTCCACCATCGGCATGGCGTGGCGCTTGAGGGCCATGCGGTCCTTGTTCTTCATCGACTTGCGCAACTCGTCGCGCCAGGCGGCGCCACGGTCGGTCAGCTCCTCGATGGAGTCGTTCTCGGCACCGTGGCCCAGCGGCTCCTTGATGGTGGGCTGCTCCTTGTCGGTCTGCTCCAGGCGCGACTCCTTGTCGAGGTGGACGCCGATCTGCTCCAGCGCGTCGTTCTCCATCTTGGAGTAGATGGTGCCGCGCGTCTCTACCTCCTTCCAATCGACCTGCGTGCCGTCGAAGAACGGACCGTCGATGCAGACGAAGCGGGTCTTGCCGCCAATGGTCAGGCGGCAGCTGCCGCAGATGCCCGTGCCATCGACGATGATGGCGTTGAGGGCCACATCGACGGGGATGGACTTCTCCTTGCCGACCTGGCAGATGGCTTCCATCATGGCGCCGGGACCGACGGCCACGATGCGATCGACCTGCTCGCGGGCCAGGATCTCGCCCAGCGCATCGACGGGGAGGCCCTTCTGACCCTCGCTGCCGTCGTCGGTGACGACGATGAGTTCGTCGCTGGCCTGGCGCATCTCATCGACGACGACCAGGCGGTCCTTCGTCTGGGCTGCCACCACGCTCACGACGCGGTTGCCTGCCTCCTTCATGGCGCGGGCCACGGGGAGCACGCTGACCGTGCCCACACCGCCGCCGACACAGACCACCGTGCCCACCTTGGAGATGGCGTAGGGGGTGCCGAGCGGACCGACGACGTCGAGGATCTCATCGCCCTCGGCGAGCTGGCAGAACTTGGTGGAAGAGAGACCGGCCTCCTGGACCACGAGCGTCAGCGTCCCCTTCTGCTTGTCGCTATCGACGACGACGAGGGGGATGCGCTCGCTGTGGATGTCGGCACGCACGGTGACGAAGTTGCCAGGACGGCTGCTGCGGGCAATTTGACCATTCTCGACGACGAAGCTATAAGCGTGGTCGGAGAGTTGTTTCTTGGTTAGAATCTTGTTCATGATAAATAGATATAGTCTTTATCTGCGAATGATTTTGACGTTATTGATTCGGATTGATTGTTTCTATCTTGAAGCTCGGCGGGGAGGGGCGCCTCCTCGTGGATGGTCGCCCCGCTCCGCGCGGCGCTTAGTCCATCTTGTCGTCGAGTATCTCGAAGCCGCAGTAGGGCACGAGGACCTTCGGCACGCGGATGCCCTCCGGGGTCTGGTTGTTCTCGATGATGGTGGCCACGATGCGCGGCAGGGCGAGGGCCGAGCCGTTGAGCGTGTGGCAGAGCTCGATCTTCTTGGTGTCGGCATGGCGGAAGCGGCAGTGGAGGCGGTTGGCCTGGTAGCTGCCGAAGTTGGACACCGAACTGACTTCCAGCCAGCGCTGCTGGGCGGCGCTCCAGGTTTCGAAGTCGTGGCAGATAGCGGAGGTGAAGCTCATGTCGCCGCCACAGAGACGGAGGATGTGGTAGGGAAGCTCCAGCTTGGCGAGCAGGCCCTCCACGTGGTCGAGCATCTCCTGGTAGGAGACCTCTGCGTGCTGCGGCGTGTCGATGCGGACGATCTCGACCTTGTCAAACTGGTGGAGACGGTTGAGACCGCGCACGTCCTTGCCATAGCTGCCGGCCTCGCGACGGAAGCAGGCGGAGTAGGCGCAGCACTTGATAGGGAGCTCGTTCTCCTCGATGATCTCGTCGCGGAAGAGGTTGGTCACCGGCACCTCGGCGGTGGGGATCAGGTAGAGGTTGTCGAGGTTGGCATGGTACATCTGGCCCTCCTTGTCGGGGAGCTGGCCCGTGCCCAGTCCGCTGGCCTCATTGACCACGAGGGGCGGCTGCACCTCGGTATAGCCCGACTTGCGGGCCTCGTCGAGGAAGAAGGCCTCCAGCGCGCGCTGGAAGCGGGCCATCTTGCCGATATAGACGGGGAAGCCCGCACCGGTGATCTTGACGCCGAGGTCGAAATCGACGAGGTTGAACTTTTTCAGCAGATCCCAGTGACAAAGGGAGCCTTCGGGAAGATCGGGCTTCACGCCGCCTTCCTTCACCACCACGTTGCTACTGGCATCGCGGCCCTCGGGCACCTCGTCGGTGGGTATGTTGGGGATGGTGAGCAGCACCTCGTTCATGTCGGCCTGGGCCTTCTGCATGACTTCCTGCAGGGCCTTGTCGGCAGCCTTGAGCTGGGCCACCTGCTCCTTCACCTGGTTGGCCTCGTCACGCTTGCCAGACTTCATCAGCCCGCCAATCTCGCGCGAGAGCTGATTCTGACGCTGCTTGTTGGCGTCGAGCTGCTGCTGGGTCTCACGACGCAGGCGGTCGTATTCCAGCACCTTCTCCACGGCCTCGCGGGCGTTGGGGAAGCATTTCTTCTCCAAGCCTTTCACCACACGTTCAGTTTCCTCACTGATGAGCTTTAATGTAAGCATAGTGTATCTTGTCTTAAATTGATGTTCTGCTATGGGTCTCGAAGAGACATTCTAAGTGCAAATGTACGAAGAAATCATGAATGGGCAAAGAAAACGATGGAAAACTATTCACATTTCATCCTATCGGGCCGACTTGGGGCGACTTTGCGGGACGATAGGGGCAGAAAGGCAAAAAGCCCGCTCCGTAGGGGAGACAGGCTTTCTGTGTTTGTTTGGAATAGGAATTATTGTTTGGTTTAGGCGTCAGCGTTCACCTGAGTCTTGGCGGCATAAGCCTCCTCAGACAGAACGTGGACTGTGCTCTTGTTGCAACGACCCTTCTTGAAATAGACGATGCCGTCTACGAGCGCATAGAGCGTATCGTCCTTGCCCTGACCAACATTCTCGCCGGGGTAGTGGCGGTTGCCACGCTGACGCACGATGATGTTGCCAGCGTTGATCTTCTGGCCACCCCAGATCTTCACGCCGAGTCGCTTGCTGTGAGACTCGCGGCCGTTCTTAGAACTACCTACACCTTTTTTATGTGCCATTCTTTCGTCCTCCTACTTTAAGCGTTGATTGATTTGATTTCTACTTGGGTGTACTGCTGACGATGACCGTTCTTCTTGCGAAAATCCTTGCGGCGCTTCATCTTGAAGACGATGACCTTGTCACCCTTTACGAGAGGCTTGACGACCTCTGCCACTACCTTTGCACCCTCTACGGTCGGTGCACCTACCTTCACGGTTCCCTCGTTGTCCAAGAGCAGAACCTTGTCAAACTCAACAGCCTGGCCCTCTTCTGCATCACGCAAATGGTTGATGAAGAGCTTCTTGCCAGCCTCAGCCTTGAACTGCTGGCCGTTGATTTCTACAATCGCGTACATTTACTTTAATTTATGTAATACGGTTCTTACCGCCTGGCGCCCACGCTTCGGTGGAACTTATTCGAGCCACAACGGCATAATCGGGCGCAAAGGTACTGCTTTTTTGCCGTCTGGCCATCTATTGAGCCTGCTTTCCACGAAGATTTAATACTAATTAACCCTAAATCAGAGCCGGCAGGCGAAGACGAAGTCGGCGGGGAAGCTGTCGGCCAGGCGGGTGGGCTCGTCGCGGAAGATACCGAAATGGGCGCTGCCGCTGCCGGACATCTGCGCATAGACGGCGCCCAGGTCGTAGAGCTGGTCCTTGATGGCGCGCAGCCGCGGGTGGCGGTCATAGACGGAGGCCTCGAAACTGTTGGTGAGCTCGGCGCGCCAGGTGGTGATGTCCTGGAGGACGATGTCGCGACAGCTCTTGGCGGGCTTTTCCACCGTCACGCCCGCGTATGCCTCGGCAGTGGAGATGCTGACGTCGGGCTTCACGATGGCCAGCCAATAGCCCGCGAGCGCCTTGTGGGACATCGGGGAGAGCTGGTCGCCGATGCCGGTGGCGTAGGCAGGGGCGTCGCCGATGAAGAAGGGGCAGTCGGCGCCCAGGCGCGTGGCCAGCAGCCGCAGGTCGGCGTCGGAGAGATTGGCTCCAAACTGCTGGTTGAGCAGGCGCAGGGTGTAGGCGGCGTCGGCGGAACCTCCTCCCAGGCCGGCCTGGGAGGGGATGCGCTTATAAAGATGTATGTGCGCGCGAGGGATGGGGGCGTGCTGGCGCAGCAGGTGGTAGGCCTTGACGACGAGGTTCTTCTGCTCGTCGCAGTCCACGGCGTTGCCCGTCACCTTGAGGTCGCAGTCGTAGGGGGAGGGAAACTGGGCGTCCATCTCCGTCACCTCCAGCGCGTCGCAGAGGGGGACAGGATAGAACACGGTCTCTATGTCGTGGTAGCCGTCAGGACGCTTGCCGACGACGTTCAGACCCAGATTGATCTTGCAGCAAGGGAATAGAATCATAATTGATTTTCTTGTATTATGCTGCAAAGGTAGCAAAAAAATGCGGACACCTTCGTCTTGTTGCCTAAAAATAAGTACCTTTGCAGTAAAAATAGAATATTTACCAATTCGAATGAGCAGAAAAAGAAAGCCGCTACCCTTGTTGGAAAACGTCACCATAGAGGCCGTTGCCGCCGAGGGTAAATGCGTCGCCCATGTGGGCGAGATGGTGGTCTTCGTCCCCTTTGTCGTCCCGGGCGACGTCGTGGACCTGCGCGTGCGCAAGAAGCGGCGCAGCTATTGTGAGGCTACCGTCGAGCGATTTATCAAGAAGAGTGACGTCCGGACGGAGCCGATGTGTCCCCACTTCGGCATCTGTGGCGGCTGCAAATGGCAGACCTTGCCCTACGAGAAGCAGCTGGAGGCCAAGCAGCAGCAGGTCTATGACCAGCTGACGCGCATCGGCCATGTGCAGTTGCCACAGATCACACCCATCCTCGGGTCGCAGCAGACCCGCGCCTATCGCAACAAACTGGAGTTTGGATGCTCCGACAAGCGATGGTACACGGCCGAGGACCTGGCCCGGTTGCCCGAGGGCGTGGGACTGGGAGAACCGGCCATCGGATTTCATATCACGGGGGCCTTTGACAAGATCTACCCGATCACGGACTGCCAGCTGATGGACCCGCTGCAGAACGAACTGCGCAACGATATCTTCGACTGGGCCGTGGCCCACGACTTGTCGTTCTTCGACACCCACAAGCGCACGGGACTGCTCCGCAACCTCATGGTGCGCAACAGCAACACGGGGGAATGGATGCTCGTCATCCAGTTTTGCATCTTCCCGGAGGGTGGGGCAGGAGACCACTACGACCCCGTGGCGGCGGCTGCCGACGACAAGCTCTTCGAGACCGAGGACGGACGCAAGGCCCTGGCGCTCATGGAGCATATCACCGAGCGATTTCCGCAAATCAGCTCGCTACTCTATGTCAACAACACCAAGGGCAACGACACCATCGGCGACCTGCCGCTCCGCAACTTCCACGGCACGGACTTCATCTACGAGCTAATGGAGGACCTCCGATTCAAGGTGGGACCGAAGAGTTTCTATCAGACCAACACCGAGCAGGCGTATCATCTCTACGAGGTGGCGCGGCGCTTTGCCTGCCTGACGGGAGAGGAACTGGTCTATGACCTCTATACGGGCACGGGCACCATCGCCAACTTTGTGGCGAAGGGCGCGCGCGAGGTGATCGGCATCGAGTATGTGCCCGAGGCCATCGTCGACGCGAAGGAGAACGCACGCATCAACGGACTGGAGAACACGAAGTTTTTTGCCGGCGACATGAAGGACATCCTCACCGACGACTTCATCGCCCGCCACGGCCATCCCGACGTGATCATCACCGATCCGCCAAGGGCCGGAATGCATCCTGACGTGGTCTCCGTCATCCTCAACGCAGCTCCCCAGCGCATCGTCTATGTGAGTTGCAACCCGGCCACACAGGCCCGCGACCTCAGTCTGCTCGACGCCGACTACGAGGTGGCGCAGGTGCAGCCAGTAGATATGTTCCCGCATACGCCTCATGTGGAGAACGTCGTGCAGCTTCTCAGAAGATCATAGGCCCAGGACTTCGTGAGATCGACTGCCGCGGGCTGCCGCAGGAGGTCTCATGGCTTGTGCAAGAACAGGGCGTGGCAGGGTGGGGGAAAGCGTCTCCCATCCCCGCCAAGGTCATCATCTCCCACTAACCCAAGCAATTTTTAACTCATAACATTATATCAAAACATGAAAAAGTATTTTGTCATGGCCGCGCTGGCCGTTTCTACGCTGACGGCAAGCGCGCAGAGTGTGGTCCCGAAGTGGATCAACAACGTGAAGCTCTCCGGATTTGGCATCGTGCAGTACACGTACAACGGCCAGGAGAACAATGAGTCCAACTCCTTCAACCTCCGCCTCGCCCGACTGGCGCTCGACGGACGTGCCTTCGACGACTGGTACTGGAAGGCGCAGATCCAGTTCAACGGCAACACCTCAACGCTCGGATCCAGCCCGAAACTCGTCGATCTCTTCATCGAGTGGCAGAAATATGACTTTCTGCGCGTGAAGGCTGGACAGTTTAAGAACCCCTTCACCTACGAGAACCCGATGCACCCGATCGACCAGGGATTCATGAGCTACTCGCAGGTGATCTCGAAGTTTGCCGGATTCAGCGACCGCGCTGGTGCACACTCCAGCAACGGACGCGACATCGGCGTGCAGTTGCAGGGTGACTTCCTCAAGAATGCCAGCGGACGCAACCTCATCCACTATCAGGTGGGCGTCTTCAACGGTCAGGGCATCAACGTAAAGGATGTGGACCAGCAGAAGAACATCATCGGTGGCGCTTGGGTCATGCCGGTAGAGGGAATGCGCCTTGGCGCGTTCGGATGGATCGGTTCCTACGCGCGCAAGGGCACCTCAGCCTCTGAGGGCATCACCAACACGACGCTCCGCCGCCTGCAGCAGCGCCGCTACGCTTTCTCCGCCGAGTACAAGGTGGACGACTGGACGTTCCGCTCAGAGTATGTCCACTCCACGGGCTACGCCTTTGCCAAGGCGATGGTCAACACCAACGACGCTTCGGCCAAGGACATCACGCTCTCCAGCAACGGCGACAAGTCGCAGGGTGTCTATGCGCTCGTCATCGCGCCAATCATCAAGAAGAAGTGTCACGCCAAGGCTCGCTATGATATGTACCAGCCCTCGAAGGGAGCCGAGAAGCAGCGTACGCAGTATGAGATCGGATTGGACTACTATTTCAACAAGAACATCTGTCTCACGGGCGAGTATGCCTATATCCACGACCGCGCCTTGGCAGATCCCAACTATTCCATGATCGACGTGGAACTGAGCTACCGCTTCTAATCGCGGCAGCATGAGCGACGTGGCCCAAACCCGCATCGTGACGCAAACCCGCATCGTAGCGCTGCGGCCTCTAACTGATCATCAAGGAGTATTTTCGTCCGTGCTGACGAAAATACTCCTTGATTTTTATCCGCACAAATGTTGATGGCTCTTGTTCTTGTATCCGTACAGATATGGATGCTCCAGGCTATTTTATTTTTGCCCGAAAAAAGCATGTTGACTTCATCAGTCCACGAATATAACTTCATTGGCCTACGAAGTTAACTTCATCGGCTTATGAAGTTATATTCATCGGCCTCTGAAGTTAATATGCTAAAAAGGGGTGAAAAACTGCGTCTTTTGACCCATGCAAATAGCTCGGTCTGAGGACTTGTATTTTTACTCTGCAATCGCGATTATGATAAATAACAAATTCTCATTTTGGGTTTTCTTTGCCTCTTTTTGGATTTCTTTGCCTCATATTTTCCGCTCCTCTGAAGATGCCTTCAGTCGGAGTTCGTCCGCAATCGGTCGGGATTCGTCCGAAAGAAACGCTGGCGACAGATAGATTAACTGAGCTTTGTTCCGAGGTGCCAAAAATATTTTGTATATTTGCACATTCATTTCAACAAAGCAGTTGCACTCAACAAAGCAGTTGCACATTCATTTCAACGAAACACAGGTATGAAGGACTACATAGAGGTAAAAGGAGCAAGGGTGAACAATTTGAAGAACGTCAGCGTCCGCATTCCCCACAACCGTCTGGTCGTGCTGACGGGCGTGTCGGGATCGGGCAAGTCGTCGCTCGCCTTCGACACCCTTTATGCCGAGGGGCAACGACGCTACGTCGAGAGCCTCTCGTCCTACGCACGCCAGTTTTTGGGCCGTATGGCCAAACCCGAGGTCGATTTCATCGAGGGATTGCCTCCCGCCATTGCTATTGAGCAGCGGGTCGTGGCCCGCAATCCGCGATCCACGGTGGGCACATCGACGGAGATCTACGAATATATGCGCTTGCTCTACGCCACCATTGGCCGCACGTATTCGCCCGTGAGCGGACAGGAGGTGCGGCGTCATACGGCCGAGGACGTGGTCCGCACGGCGCTCTCCCACGAGGCGGGCACGCGCTATGTGGTGCTGGCTCCGCTGCGTGTCGCCCAGGGGCGCACGCTGAGACGCCAACTGGAGATGGAGATGCAGGAGGGCTACGCCCGTATCTATACGGAGGGCGACTTTGCGCGCATCGACGACTACATGGAGACGCTTTCCGAGGAGGACGACGGCAAGGACAAGACGCTCTACTTGGTCATAGACCGCGGATCGGTCGATGAGGGCAAGGATGCCATCGCGCGGCTGACGGACAGTGCGGAGACGGCTTTCTACGAGGGCGACGGCGCGTGCCGCCTGCTCTTCATACCGTCACAGGAAGCCTTCGACTTCTCCACGCGCTTCGAGGCCGACGGCATCACCTTCGAGCAGCCCACGGACAATCTCTTCTCATTCAACTCGCCCCTCGGCGCCTGTCCCACCTGCGAGGGTTTCGGATCGGTGATCGGCATCGACGAGCGCCTGGTGATTCCCAACACGTCGCTCTCGGTCTATGAGGGTTGCGTGCAGTGCTGGCACGGCGAGAAGATGGGCCAGTGGCTCACGGAGTTTTGCCGGCGTGCGAAAGCAGACAACTACCCTATCTTCAAGCCTTATCACGATTTGACGCAGGAGGAGAAGGACGCACTGTGGCACGGACTGCCCAGCGAACAGGGTCTGCCGCTGCAGGAGCGGGTCTGCATCGACTCGTTTTTTCAGATGGTGAAAGAGAATCAGTACAAGATACAGTATCGCGTGATGATGAGCCGCTACAGGGGGCGCACGATCTGTCCCGACTGCCATGGTGCCCGACTGAAGAAGGAGGCCTCGTGGGTGAAGATCGGGGGTCGGTCTATCACGGAACTGGTCAACATGCCGGTCCGCGACCTGCGGGAGTGGTTTGCCGCCCTACCCTTGTCGGACCATGACGCCGACGTGGCGCGGCGACTGCTCACCGAGATACGCCACCGCCTCGACTTCCTCTGCGAGGTGGGACTGGACTACCTCACCCTGAACCGTCCCTCCAATACGCTCAGTGGTGGCGAGAGCCAGCGTGTGAGCCTCAGTACCGCTCTGGGCAGTCCGCTTGTCGGATCGCTCTACATCCTCGACGAACCGTCCATCGGACTGCATAGTCGCGACACGGACCGTCTCATCCACGTGCTGAGCGACCTGCGCGACGAGGGCAACACCGTGGTGGTGGTGGAACACGACGAGGACATCATGCGAGCTGCCGACCAGATCATCGACGTGGGACCCGACGCAGGACGCCTGGGCGGAGAAATCGTGTACCAAGGAGAGGCCAAGGATCTGACGCCCACCAACCGGGACCGGCTCAAAGACGAGCCGTCCTACACCGTGGCGTTTCTTACCCATCGCGACCAGATTCCTCTCCCTGCCTCGCGCCGGCAGTGGACGAGTGTTATCCGGCTGAAAGGCTGCCGCATGAACAACCTCAAGGGCGTGGACGTCAGTTTCCCGCTCAATGTGCTCACCGTGGTCACGGGAGTGAGCGGCAGTGGCAAGTCGTCGCTCGTCAAGGGAATCCTCTCCCCCGCCATGAAGCGCCGGCTCGACGAGGTGGCCGAGGTGCCAGGCGAGTATAGTGGTATGGAGGGAGACTGGCGACAGGTGCGCCATGTGGAGTTTGTGGATCAGAATCCCATCGGAAAGAGCACGCGATCCAATCCAGCTACTTATGTCAAGGCATACGAAGAGGTGCGCCGCATCTTCGCCGACCAGCCCCTGGCCAAGCAGATGGGCTTCACGCCCCAGTATTTCTCGTTCAATACCGAGGGCGGACGCTGCGAGGAGTGTAAGGGAGCGGGCGTGATCACGGTCGAGATGCAGTTTATGGCCGATCTCACGCTCACCTGCGAAGCCTGCCACGGCGAGCGCTTCAAGCGCGAGGTGCTCGACGTGCGCTTTCATGGCAAGAACATCAATGACGTGCTCAACATGACGGTGGCAGAGGCCATCGACTTCTTCGGGAAGCATGGGGAGCGACTGGTCGCAAAACGTCTCAAGCCGCTTGCCGACGTGGGACTGGGATACATACGGCTGGGACAGAGTTCCTCTACCCTCTCCGGTGGTGAGAACCAGCGCGTGAAGTTGGCCTACTTCATCGGACAGGAGAAGCAGGATCCCACGTTGTTTATCTTTGACGAGCCGACGACGGGCCTCCACTTTCATGACATCGCGCGGCTGCTCTCCGCCTTCTCCTCCCTGATCGAGAAAGGCCATTCGGTCTTGGTGATCGAGCATAATATGGAGGTGGTCAAGGAGGCCGACTATGTGATAGACCTCGGACCCGAGGGAGGCGACCGCGGAGGACGTGTCGTCGCCGTGGGAACGCCGGAAGAGGTGGCAGCCTGCGACGAGAGCATCACGGGACAATACCTGCGGCCCTATCTCGTCAGGTCGTGACGAGACGCAACGAGAAGGTTTTAGTTCTATCCGGAAAACAAAACAAACCCATGCAACGATTATGCTTGTAAGTCGTTGTATGGGTTTGTTTTTGAATAGGATCGCGAATCGTATCCTTGAGCCTTATTGCGGCAAGCCGGAGAGAGCCTTACTGTGGCAACTTTGGATGAGCCTTATTGCGGCAAGTCGGAGTGAGCCTTACTACGGCAAGTCGGAGAAATGCTTTCTTCCCTTGATATGATACTGCCAAAGGATGGAATAGGGCTTTCGGCCATCCGCTGGCAGCTTCTCCTTCTCCTCTGGGGAGGCAAAGCAGCGGTCGGTATCGAAATCGTGGCGCCAGGCAAGAAAGGCCCTGCGTGCGCGGTAGATGGCCTTGAAGTCGCCGAGGTTGCGCTGGCCGATGAGGGTCCACCAGGCCGCCACATAGTCGAGGAGCCAGCGCCACAGCATGACGGGCCGCAGATCCTCCTCTGGCAGGTTTTTCCAAAGCATCGTCAGGTTGTTGCGGAAGTTGAGGAAGGTCTTCCGTGGATTTCCCTTGGGGAGCGTGCCTCCACCCACATGATAGACCGTGCTCTGCGGGAAGCAGAAGATCTTGCGTCCTGTCTGGTAGAGTCGCCAGCAGAGGTCTATCTCCTCGTTGTGGGCAAAGAAGCGACCGTCGAGGCCGTCGGCGCTCCAGTAGTCGTCGGCACGGATCATCAGGCAGCAACCCGAGGCCCATAGCACCTCCTGCGGCGTGTCGTACTGGCCGTGATCCTCCTCCACCGTGTCGAAGATGCGTCCCCGGCAGAACGGGTAGCCGAAGCGGTCGATGTAGCCACCACAAGCTCCCGCATACTCGAAGGATCCTTTTCGCACCTCGGAGAGGATCTTCGGCTGGCAGGCTGCCACCTCGGGCCTTGCGTCCATCTCCTCGATGAGCGGGGTGAGCCAGTGGGGCGTCACCTCCACGTCGGAGTTGAGCAAGACATAGTAGGTGCAGTCCACCTGCACCAGCGCTTTGTTGTATCCTTCGGCAAAGCCGTAGTTGCGGTCCAGCTGGATGATTCTCACTTCGGGGAAGTGGGTCCTCACCCACTCCACCGAATCGTCGGTGGATCCATTGTCGGCCACAATGATTTCGGCCTCGTCCTTGGAATATTCCACGACTTGGCCCAAGTAGTCGGCCAGCATCTGCTGACCGTTCCAGTTGAGTATTACGATGGCTACCTTCATCATGTGTTTGGATAGTATATGAGGTTATCGCTGGATGATGTCCTCCACCATCATGGCGGTTTGGTCGGCATTGAAGTCACCAATCCTGACGGTCAGCAACTCGTTGTCGTATTCTGATTTGGAAAGATGCTCGGGCAGTTGCACCCGCACGTAGTTGCGCGTGAAACCGTGCATGGCCTTGCCACTCGCCGACTTCTCCAGCAACACCTCCTGTTCGGTGCCGGCGTGGCGCGCATAGAACGCCCGCGTCTTTTGGTCTGAGAGCTCCAGCAGTTCGTGGACACGACGCTTCTTCTCCTTGTCATCGACGACATAGGGGATGCTGAGGGCCGCCGTACCTGGGCGCTCGGAATAGGGGAAGACATGGAGCTGCGTGACGTCCAGGCCCTCGATGAAACTGCGACACTCCTCGAAGCAGTCGGGGGTCTCACCCCTGCAGCCCACCATCACGTCCACACCGATGAAGGCGTGGGGCATCTTCTCCTTGATCAGCTCCACCTTGTGGGCGAAGAGGGCCGCGTCGTAGCGACGGTGCATGAGGCGCAACACCGTGTCCGACCCACTCTGCAGGGGAATGTGGAAATGGGGCATAAAGGCACGGCTGTGGGCGCAGTAGTCTATCAGTTCGTCGCTGCAGAGGTCGGGCTCTAGCGACGAGATGCGATAGCGGCGGATGTCCTCTATCTCGTCGAGCGCTTTCACCAGGTCGATGAATCGCTCGCCGGTGGTTCGTCCGAAGTCGCCTATGTTCACGCCCGTGATCACCACCTCCTTGCCTCCCTCGGCAGCGGCCTGCTTGACCTGCTCCACGAGCGTGGCGATGGAGGGATTGCGCGAGAAGCCGCGCGCATAGGGAATCGTGCAGTAGGTGCAGAAGTAGTTGCAACCGTCCTGCACCTTCAGAAAATAGCGCGTGCGGTTGCCCCGCGAGCAAGAGAGCTGGAAACTATGGATGTCCTTCGTCTTCTCCGCATGGTGGAAGGCCGGATGGCCCTCGCAGGACGTGGCAAAGGCGATGGGGTCGGCCTCGCGGGCCTGCATGGCCTGGAGGAGGTATTCGACGAGGTGAGCCTTCTCGTTGCTGCCCAGCACGAGGGAGACGCCAGGGATTTGGGCGATCTCCTCGCTTTTCAACTGGGCGTAGCAGCCCGTCACGACCACGACGGCGCCAGGATTCTCCCGCACCATCTTGTGGATCTGCTGGCGACATTTATGGTCCGCCATCTCCGTCACCGAACAAGTGTTGATCAAGCAGATGTCTGCAGCTTCGCCCGCGTTCGCCTCGCCGACACCCATATTATATAAGGTACGCGCGAAGGTGGCAGTCTCCGAGAAATTGAGTTTGCAACCCAATGTCATGTATTTGGCTGTCTTCCCGTGGAAGACGGAAGTGTCTGTCATTCGTTCTTTCTCTGTTCTGAAACGCATGGATGGGAGTCGTCCCCATCCGTCTTATCGTGCAAAGGTACGAAGAAGAAGCTAAAGCCACAAACTTTGACTGCGTATTTTTCATCCAGCAGACGATTGTCAGCGAGTTATCCACCCGTTCAGAGCCTCTATTCTTGCCCATGATGAGACAGAAAAGGGCTACGGAAAGGGTGGATGAGACGTCACAAGAAAGGGGGTTTGAATAAGGGAAGAGTATTTTAACGTTTGTTTGTTTATTGTAAATACTTGATTTTCAGCACATATAAACAATGTTACAGCAAACCCTCAAAAATAATCGAAAAAAAAGTATCGCCGTATCAAAAAAAGCTATACCTTTGCACTCGGTTATAAGAACCAAATGATTGTTTTACAGATTTAAATAAGCAAAGAAATGAAGAAATTAGTTTTTATGTTCGTAGCTATGGCAGCTATCTCTTTCGCATCTTGCGATAACAATGACAAGGCTGCTCAGAACGCTGACACCACGACGGTTGACACCAACGCGGTTGACACCAACACGGTTGACACCAACACGGTTGACACCAACACGGTTGACACTCCCGCTGTGAAGTAATCGCTCGAACTAAAAAGAGAGATTGACCGTCGGACTCCTCACGAGTCCGACGGTTTTTTGTGCAATGACCTTAGGTTTTCCAAGTTTTTAACCTATTCTTTGCGGGAAAATGACTACCTTTGTGCCAAATAAATAAAAAGCATCCAATTGTTATGGAATACATCAAAACGGCCATTGAGGGCGTATGGATTATAGAGCCGAAAGTGTTCAAAGACGCGCGCGGCTACTTCTTCGAAGCATGGAAGCAGCAGGAGTTTGACGATCGTATCGGCCACCATGTGGAATTTGTGCAGGACAACGAGTCGAAGTCGAGCTATGGCGTGCTGCGTGGTCTCCACTATCAGAAGGGCGACTATAGTCAGGCGAAGCTCGTGCGCGTCATACGCGGCACGGTAGTAGATGTGGCCGTGGACATCCGGCGCAGCTCGCCCACCTTCGGACAGTATGTGGCGGTGGAACTGAGCGAGGACAACAAGCGCCAACTGTTCATCCCGCGCGGATTCGCCCATGGATTCGTTGTCCTGAGCGAGGAGGCCGTCTTCACCTACAAGGTGGACAACGGCTACGCCCCCCAGCAGGAGGCCAGCATCCGTTGGGACGATCCCACCATCGCCATCCAATGGCCCATCGACCCCAAGGACGTCCTCACGTCGGAGAAGGATCTCCACGGCAAGAGTCTGCAGGAAGCTGAGCTCTTCGACTAAAACGCGACTTTCTAAGTTTCTTCTATCATGCAGAAATCAAGTTTCTTTCTTTTGTTGCTTGCCATCCTCTCACTCGCTGCCTGCAAGAACCAGGGCGGAGAGGCTACGCGAAAGCAAGAGGACCAAGAGGCCAAGAAACTCTTGCAGGGCATTTGGCTCTATGAGGATGGCGAGACGGCTTTTATGGCCAACGGCGACAGCATCTTCTTCCCCGACACGACCAGCCTGCCCGTCCAGTTTTGGATAGCCAACGACTCCATCTATCTGAAGGGCAACCATGTCTGCCACTATAAGATCACGGCCCAGGCGGCCCATCTTTTCAAGATAGCCAACCCCTCGGGCGACGAGATCAAGGTGACGAAGACCAGCAACAACGCGCTTCGTGCCGATTTTCTGCAAGCAAGGCCCTATGCGCTCAACACTTTCAGGACGTTCGACTCCGACACCGTCGTGAGCAACGACATGGGCTTCTTCGACACGCGTATCCATGTGGAGACCACCTCCGACCAGGTGATACGGTCTTCCTACAACGGACAGGGCATCGAGGTAGACAACATGTACCTTGACAATGTGGCACGCATCACGACCTACAATCATGGCAAACTGGTCTATAGCCACGACTTCCGCAAGGCGGAGTTTTCGGAGCTGGTGCCTGCCGACTTTCTGGAGAAATGTATTCTGCGTGGCATCACGTTCAGCCATGCCGCTGGTGACGCGCTCTACTATGATGTCAGTATTGGCATTCCCGACGCTTCCACGACCTACGTCATAGCCCTTCGCATCAATTCCAAGGGGAAAGTGGAGAAAAAACTCAAGTAGGCGTTGCGTCGTGTGACAGTTTGGCATACATTTTGTTGTCCTCCTCATGAGATAAAACAAGGAGGATAAGATTATGGCTTTCATAGATTATTATAAGATTTTAGGTGTCGATCGCAATATTCCGCAAAAGGATGTGCGTGCGGCTTACAGGAAACGGGCCAAGCTCTTCCACCCCGACCTTCACCCCAACGATCCGAAGGCCAAAGCAAAGTTTCAGGCGCTCAACGAGGCATACGAAGTCATAGGCGACCCCGACAAGCGGGCCAAATATGACCAGTATGGCGAGAAGTGGCGTGAGGCCGATGCGTTCCAAGGGGGCGCTGGTGGCTTCGGCGGAGGCGGTGCCGGTGGCGGCAACCCCTTTGGCGGCTTCGACTTTAGCCAGTTTAGCGGTAGTGGTGGCGGAGGTTTCAGTAGTTTCTTTCAGGATTTGTTTGGTGGCAGATCGCAGGGTCGCACTATGCATTGGGGCAGCGCGTCGCCGCGCCCCGACGAGGGACAAGTTTCCTCCACGGTGAACATCGACCTCTACACGGCCTTGCTGGGCGGCGACATCATCATCCGTTTGCCGTCGGGCAGCAAACTCCGTCTGAAGTTGAAACCCGTCACGCAGAATGGCACGAAGGTAAGACTTCGTGGCAAGGGCAACCGCCGATCCGACGGCACGATGGGCGATCTGATCATCACCTACAATATCAAGTTGCCCGACCATCTGACGCCTGAGCAAGAGAACTTGGTCCGCCAGATGCAGGCACAGGGTTGATTTTGACTACAAGATGATTTAGAGCAAAATCATTAAGCAATAGTTCGTTAAAATTTGAGTATATGGCTACGCAGCCTTAGGCTGCCAGCCAA
>OBKK01000139.1_pt1 | contig 36633 bp, 29 predicted proteins | sample 1503221 | NCBI WGS metagenome assembly OBKK01 (sample SAMN02044683, study PRJEB22538) | human gut metagenome | reverse complement strand
TTCCGCACGCTCCTCCCCGGCGAGCGCTGGCAGACGCGGGTACAGTGGTCTCGCCGCTTCCGCATCGGCTTCGACGACTTCACCGCGCACACGACCGAGCGCCCGATTTTGACTGTGGACGGCATTGGGCTGGATGCGCCGGTGACGATTTAAGTCACCAAACAGTTATTTTGTTCGGGAAAAAAACAACTCCAGTAGTGGCGACCCGAAGGGATCAAGGGGGCGATTGCAAACTTCGTTTGTTTTTATTGCCCCCTTGTCGCCTCCGCAGAGGCGAAATCCTCTGCTCCAAAAGCGCAATACTATGCAGAAACAGTACAAACAAAGGAGAAAAAGCTCACCATGAACGGAACGATGGTTGACCTGCTCAGCGGCTACCTGAGCGGTGACAATATCAGCGAATCCAAACGGACACTCGGCGACCTCAAAAACGTATTTCAGGACGAAGCCGCCCGCGCCCAAATGAACCCTGCGACCATCGTCTATGAAGTTCAGAGCCATATGGCGGTCAAAGACGGCACGCCCGGCGGTCTGTTCTTCGGCACGAGCAACGTCATGCCCGGTCAGGTCGGCGGCGAATACTTCATGACCAAGGGACATTATCACGCGCGGCGGGAATGCGGCGAATATTACTGGTGCATTCAGGGCACGGGCGCGCTCATCCTCATGGACGAAAGCGGCAAGTGCTGGTTCGAGCCGATGCGGCCCGGCAGCCTCCACTATATTCCCGGCTGTGTCGCGCACCGCCTTGCCAATACGGGCGATACGCCCCTGCGCGTCGGCGCGTGCTGGCCGTCCGATGCGGGACATGACTATGCGTCCATCGCTGAACATGGCTTCACCGCGCGGCTGATGAACGTCGGCGGCGTCCCGATGCTGGTTCAGGAGGGGCAGGCATGAGAAAGAGCAATTATGATAAGCGCCCTGTCCTTCATGTGCGGACAAAGGGCGTCAGCGCATGGCAGGGCTGGGAAGCTATCGGCGCACAGCTGCGCAAAGCCATTGCGGACAAGCCCGACGCCGTCGTTTGCGTGGACTGCTATCACGGCGTGTGGGAATCGGATGTGCTGAGCGCGCTGACAAAGCAGCTGAACCCGTCGCGCGTCTTCTGCACGGCACAGGCGACGCTCCCCAAAGAGCAGGTCAATGCCATGCTGAAAGACCACCTGACCGATGACCGTGTGTTCGGCATCATGGCGCACTACCGCATCGAGCAGTTCTTCGACATGGAACGGGTGGCGGCGCTTCGGCAGGAAATCGCATTGGCGCACGGTGTCCGGCTGGTGTTCGGCGTCGGCGCGGCGCTGCTGTGCGAGCATCCCGATGTGCTGGTGTATGCGGACATGGCGCGCTGGGAAATCCAGCTGCGCTTCCGCTCCGGCAAACTGGCAAACTGGCTCAATGACAACTACGACGAAGACCCGCTGCGCAAATATAAGCGCGGCTACTTCATCGAATGGCGCGTCCTCGACCGCCACAAGCGGACGCTGCATTCGCATATTGACTACCTGCTGGACACCAACGACGCCGAGACGCCCCGCATGATGACCGGCGACTGCTACCGCGACGCGCTCAAACAGGCGGTCACGCAGCCCTTCCGCGTTGCGCCGTATTTCGACCCCGGCGTTTGGGGCGGGCAGTGGATGAAGTCCGTCTGCGGGCTTGACCCGGAAAAGCCCAACTACGCATGGAGCTTCGATGGCGTGCCGGAGGAAAACAGCCTCCTGCTGGATGTAGACGGCATCGTTGTGGAAACACCCGCCATCAATCTGGTGCATGAGGAAGCGAAAGCGCTCTTGGGTGACAAGGTTCACGCGCGTTTCGGCACGGAATTCCCGATTCGCTTTGACTTTCTGGACACCATCGGCGGCGGAAACCTGAGTTTGCAGGTGCATCCGCTGACCGAGTACATTCAGGACACGTTCGGGATGCACTACACGCAGGACGAAAGCTACTACATCCTCGACGCGGCGGAAAACGCCGACACGCATGTCTATCTGGGCTGCAAGACGGGCATTCAGCCGGAAAAATTCCAGAAGGCGCTGGAAGACAGTCAGCAGACCGGGCAGTTCGACGCGGAACGCTTCGTCAACGTTATCCCGGCGAAAAAGCACGACCACTTTCTGATTCCCGCCGGAACAATACACTGCTCCGGCAAGGACTGCATGGTGCTGGAAATCAGTGCGACGCCCTATATCTTCACCTTCAAGCTCTGGGATTGGGGGCGCCTTGGGCTGGATGGACGCCCGCGCCCGATTCACCTTGCGCATGGCATGAAGAACATTCAGTTCGACCGCGATACAGACTGGGTGCAGAAGAATCTTGTCAACCGCGTGGAGGTGATTCACGAGGAAGAGGGCATCCGCGAGGAACGCACCGGGCTGCACGAACGGGAGTTCATTGAGACGCGGCGGCACTGGTTTGACCGGAAGGTGGAGCATGAGACGGGCGGAAGCGTGAATGTGCTGAATCTGGTGGAAGGTGAAGAAGCGGTGGTAGAGAGCCCGGAGGGGAAATTTGCGCCGTTTGTGGTGCACTATGCGGAGACGTTTATTGTTCCGGCGGCGGTGGGAAGGTATACGGTTGCACCGTATGGGAAGAGCGTTGGGAAGCGTCTGGCGACGGTAAAGGCGTTTGTTCGAGTATAGAAAAGGGTTTTAGGCGAAGCGCCAAAAGGCTAAACACGCGGAAGAATTATGGTAGTGAAGTCAACTCAATCGCGCGAAAGGGGTCAAGGGGGAAATTCCCCCTTGCGGAGTCCAGAGGCAGCGCCTCTGGTAGGGTTTGGGGCAACGCCCCAACTGTTCCTCGTCAAACCTACTCAAAGGGAACAGTCAACAAAGGCGCAGGCAGCGAAGCGTCCCTGCCCCTAACTTTGCGCGTCCTCAGACGCGCCCCCCAAGCTGCTTTTCCAGCATCTATGCTGTGTCGCGCCAGATGGGCGCGACCGAACTGCTGGTCTTGCGACCATAGCTGCTTTTTCCCGAACGCAGGGGTTTCGCCTCTGCGGAGGCGACCAAAGGGCAATGGAAACAGACGAAGTCTGCGATCGTCCTTTGGAAACCTTCGGCGCGGTCGCTCCCATGTTTCTTGATTTTTTCCGCGGCTGAAAAAGCCCTTTTATTACTTGACTTTTCATGCAGCAACCATTTTGTTTAATCTGAACGGTATTTTGAGAAGAGGAAAACACATGAAACTTGATTTTGACCCCGGATTCGATATTACGCCGCTGTCGGTGGATGAGGGCTTCCGGCTGGGGGCGGACTGCTTCGATAAAGGCACGGAGTTCCGCAAGCTCAACAGCGTCCGCAAGAGCCTTCGCGACCCGAATTGCGATGGGCCGGAAAACGTCTATGCCATCATGATGGACGTCGGGCGCAAGAAGGACTTGCCCGCCATGCAGCAGCGGATGCTCCTCTATGGCGTCGTGACGTATGCCGCCGGGCAGTTGGGCGATGAACCTATCCGCAGTCAGGGGCATATTCATAAGGTTTCCGCGCATTGCGGGTGGTCTACGCCTGAGGTCTATGAGATTTGGACGGGCAAAGCTGTGATTTATATGCAGGAATCGGGGCAGGATGACCCCGGACGGTGCTTCGCGGTTGAGGCAGGCGCGGGCGATGTGGTGATTGTGCCGCCGGGGTGGGTTCATGCCACCATCAGCGCTGACCCCAAGCAGCCGCTGACTTTCGGCGCATGGTGCGACCGCGATTATGGCTTTGAGTACGCCGACGTCCGCCGTCATGGGGGCATTGCGTGGTTTCCGCTGCTGACGGCGGAGGGCAAACTTCGCTGGACACCCAATCCCGCTTATCATACCAGTCAGTTGACCATCAAGCCTCCGCGCGATTACAGCGATTTGGGGCTGGAAAAGGGCAAGTCGATTTACCGCCAGTTCGAGGAAGACCCGGATCGGTTCCTGTTTGTGTCCGACCCGGCGCGCGCGGCGAATATCTGGAAGAATTACACCCCGTAAGGGAGAAAGGGCAAAAGTATGCAGTTTCCGAAAGACTTCCTGTGGGGAACAGCGACATCCTCCTATCAGATTGAGGGCGCAGTGAATGAAGACGGCAAGGGTCAATCCATCTGGGACGTATTCACTCGCGTACCAGGCGCGGTAAAAGACCGCTCGAACGGCGATGTGGCGATTGACCACTATCATCGCTTCCGCGAGGACATCCGCCTGATGGCAAAGATGGGGATTCGCAACTACCGCTTCTCCATTTCGTGGGGGAGAATCCTCCCCGACGGCACGGGCGCGGTCAACGAAAAGGGACTTGCGTTCTATTCCGAGCTGGTGGACTGCCTGCTGGAAAACGGCATCCGCCCCTTCTGCACGCTCTATCACTGGGATTTACCCTATGCGCTGCACCTGCGCGGCGGATGGCTGAGTCCTGATATGCCGGAATGGTTCGCAAACTATACGACCATCGTCGCGGATGCGCTGGGCGACCGCGTGAAAGATTTCATCACCATCAATGAGCCGCAGTGCATCATTGGTTCAGGGTACGCGCTGGGCGTTCACGCGCCGGGGCTGAAATGCTGCGCGGCGGACATCGTTCGCGCGGCGCATCACCTGATGCTGGCGCACGGGCGCGCGGTTCAGGTGCTTCGGGCGCACGTTCCCGGCGTTCGCGTCGGCTATGCCCCCTGCGGCGACCCGTGCGTGCCGTATACGAATTCGCCGGAGGACATCGCCGCCGCCCGCAAGGAGTATTTCACCGTCCATATTGACGAGAAAGTCGGGCCTGCGTGGAATATTGCGTGGTTCTCTGACCCGGTGATGCTGGGGCAGTACCCGGCGGATGGGCTGGTCGGCTACGAGCAGTACCTTCCCGACGGCTGGCAGGAGGACTTGAAGACCATCCAGCAGCCGCTGGACTTCTACGGGCAGAACATCTATCAGGGGCAATGGTGGCGCAGGGGGGCGGACGGCAAGCCGGAGCATGTGCGCTACCCGGCGGGTCATCCGCATAACGCCTTGGAATGGCCCATCAATGAAGACGGGCTGTACTGGGGGCCGCGCTTCCTCTATGAGCGCTATCATACGCCGATTCTGATTACCGAAAACGGCATGGATGTCCACGATGCGGTCAGTCTGGACGGCAAAGTGCATGACCCGAATCGGCAGGACTACATGCACCGCTATCTGCGTGCGCTGGGTCAGGCGGTAGCGGACGGTGTGCCGATGCTGGGCTACTTCTATTGGAGCTTCTTCGATAATTTCGAGTGGGCGCATGGGTATCAGGAGCGCTTCGGTCTGGTTTATGTGAATTATCAGACGCAGGAGCGCATTTTGAAGGACAGCGCATACTGGTATCAGCAGGTTATGGCAACGAACGGAGAAAATTTGTAAAAAACGCGAAATTAAGCAGGAAGGACGATCCTTATGAGCGAAATTAAGATAATTAATGGACAATCCCTGCCGAATATCCCGTGGCAGGAGCGCCCGGCTGACCTTGAAGAAGGTGCTGTGCTGTGGCGCTACACCGAAAACCCCGTCATGGGGCGCAATCCCACGCCGAAAATCGGGCGTATTTTTAACAGCGCGGTCGTGCCGTGGCAGGATGGGTATATCGCCGTGCTGCGCGGCGAGCAGGTCAATGGCGTGCCGCATGTGTATCTGGGACGCTCCAAGGACGGCATCCACTGGAATGTAGACCGCGAGCGCGTGCAGTTCGTGGACGAAAACGGCGAGCCGTGGATGCCTAACTACGCCTATGACCCGCGTCTGGTGAAGGTGGAGGATACTTACTATATCATCTGGTGTACGGACTTCCACGGCGCGGCTATCGGCATGGCGAAGACGAAGGATTTCGAGCATTTCACGCGCATGGAGAACCCGTTTATCCCCTATAACCGCAATGCCGTGCTCCTCCCGCGGAAAATCGGCGGCATGTACAAGATGCTGTCGCGCCCGTCGGACTCCGCGCATACGCCGTTCGGGGACATCTTCCTCTCCGAAAGCCCCGACCTGATTTACTGGGGACGCCACCGGCATGTGATGAGCCGCGGCCCGATGTGGTGGGAAGCGGTGAAAATCGGCGCGGGCGCGTGTCCGATTGAGACGACGGAAGGCTGGCTGATGTTCTTCCACGGCGTCGCCAGCACCTGCAACGGTTTTGTGTACTCCATGGGCGGCGCGATTCTTGACCGGGACGAGCCGTCGAAGGTGCTGTACCGGTGCGAGAATTATCTGCTGACGCCGGAAATGCCCTATGAAGTCAGCGGCTTCGTGCCGAATGTCGTCTTCCCCTGCGCAACGGTTCAGGATGCGGACACCGGACGTATTGCCATCTACTACGGCGCGGCAGACACCTGCGTCGGGCTGGCGTTCGGGTATGTGGACGAGATTGTACAGTACATCAAGGACAACAGCGTCCTGAATCCCGACGACGGCGTGGCATTTGAGAAATTCTGATACCGCGGAGGAAGAACCTATGAATCCCTTTCGCCGCCCCAACGTGCTGCTGATTTAGCGCGGCGAACGGCTTCGGTCACTATCCCGGCGAGTCTATCAGCAATGAAAAAGGAGAATCAGTCATGAAGGACGCATGGTGGAAGGAAGCCGTCGTCTATCAAGTCTATCCGCGCAGCTTCATGGATGCAAACGGCGACGGCATCGGCGATTTACAGGGCGTGACCTCGCGGCTGGACTACTTGCAGGAGCTGGGCATCGATGTGATTTGGCTGTCGCCTGTGTACCAGTCTCCGAACGTCGATAACGGCTATGACATCAGCGATTATCAGGCGATTCAGCCGGAATTCGGCACGATGGCGGACTTCGATGAGCTGCTTAAACAGGCGCATCGGCGTGGCATTCGCATCGTGATGGACTTGGTTGTCAACCACTCGTCCGACCAGCATCCGTGGTTCGTGGAGAGTCGGAAGAGCAAGGATAACCCTTATCGCGACTACTACATCTGGCGCGAGCCGAAAGCGGACGGCAGTGCGCCGAACAACTGGGGTTCGTGCTTCGGCGGATCGGCGTGGCAGCTTGACCCGGAAACGAACATGTACTATCTGCACCTGTTCGCGCCGCAGCAGCCCGATTTGAACTGGAAGAATCCGAAACTGCGCGACGACGTGTACCGCATGATGACATGGTGGTGCGACAAGGGCGTGGACGGCTTCCGCATGGATGTCATAAGCATGATTTCTAAACCCGATGAAATGCCGGATGACCCGAACGCCCCCGTCGGCGGTTATGGAAACTTTGGCGCATACTGCATTCACGGTCCGCATGTGCATGAGTATTTGAAGGAAATGAACGCGCGGGTGCTGTCCCGCTATGACCTGATGACCGTGGGTGAAACGGCGGGCGTGACCATCGAGGAGGCACAGAAGTACGCCGGAGAGGATTCGCATGAGCTGAGCATGGTCTTCCAGTTCGAGCATGTGGACGTCGCCGGAAAATACGGGGCGTGGCGCACGGAACAGATTCCGATGCTGTTCCTGAAAAAGGTACTGAGCAAATGGCAGACGGAGCTGCACGGCAAGGCGTGGAACAGCCTCTTCCTCGGCAACCACGACCAGCCGCGCACCGTGTCCGCGTTCGGCGATGACCGCCCGCAGTGGCGCGTCCGCAGCGCGAAAATGCTGGCAACCTGCCTGCACATGATGGAGGGCACGCCCTACATTTATCAGGGCGAAGAGCTGGGCATGACGAACTGCCCGTTCCAGTCGCTGGACGAGTTCCGGGATATTGACAGCCTGAACGGGTATCGCCGCTGGGTGACGGACGGGCCGCTCACGCACGACGAGTTCTTCCCCTACCTGCTGTTCAAGAGCCGCGACAATGCCCGCACGCCCATGCAGTGGGATGACAGCACGAATGCTGGATTCACCCGCGGCACGCCGTGGATTCGCGTCAATCCGAACTACACGGAGGTCAACGCGGCGGCGGCGATGGCTGACCCGGATTCAACGTTCTACTACTTCCAGAAGCTCATCCGCCTGCGCAAGGCGCACCCTGTGATTGTGCATGGGCGCTATGAACTGCTGGAAAAGGACGACCCGGCACTGTTCATTTATACGCGCACGCTGGATGATGCGCAACTGCTCGTGATGTGCAACTTCAAGGAGCAGACGCGAGAATGGACGATGCCGGCGGGCTTCGCGGGCGCGCAGGTGCTGATTTCCAACACCGGGCGGACACAGCAGACGGAGCAGACCATCACCTTGCAGCCTTATGAAGCATTGGTGCTTCTGAAATAACATTGACGGGATAGAAAGGAGAATTTCAGATGAAAATGGAACTGGGTGCGCAGACATTTACCGTGCGGGACTATATGCAGACGACGTGGGACTTCCGGGAGGCGATGAAGCGCATTGCGGAAATCGGCTATACCTGCGTGCAGCTGTCGGCGGTGGGCAATGTGCCGGTTCAGGCGCAGCGGGACATCTGCGATGAATTCGGGCTGAAAATCGTCCTGACGCATACGAACCCGGATCGCATGATTGCCGACCCGGAGGGCGTCATCCGCGACCATGACATCCTCGGCTGCGACTACATCGGCATCGGCATGATGAACCCGAAGTACCAGCGCGCAGAGTGGATTGACCAGTTCGCAAAAGACTTCACGACGCCCGCGAAGAAGATGCGCGACGCGGGCAAGCTGCTGATGTACCACAATCACAATCTGGAATGGACGCGCCTGCGCGACGGCCGCCGGATTATGGACGTGCTGCTGGAACAGATGCCGGCGGACTTGATGGGCGTGACGCTGGATACCTACTGGGTGCAGGCGGCGGGCGCGGATGTTCTGGAATGGATTGACATCCTGCAAGACCGCATCCCCTGCGTCCACCTGAAAGACATGTCCGTGAACGGCTTCGACCAGCGCAAGGCGGTCGTCGGCGAGGGCAATCTGAACTTCCCGAAGATTCTGGAAAAGCTGCAAACGCTGGGCAAGACGAAGTATATGCTCGTCGAGCAGGACGACTGCTACGGCGAAAGCGCGTTTGACTGCTTGAAGCGCAGCTATGACAATGTGAGAAAGATGGGGTATTGAGCGATGGCAAAGGTGAAATTGGGTATTATCGGTGTCGGCAATATGGGCACGGGTCACAGCAAGAACTATCTGGACGGCTTGATGCCAGAAATCGAAATCACGGCGGTGGCTGACCGCAACCCGGCGCGCCGCGAGTGGGCGAAGGAGAATCTCCCCGGCGTGAAGGTTTTTGAGGAGGGCGTAGATCTCATCCATAGCGGCGCGTGCGAAGCCGTGCTGATTGCCACGCCGCACTATCAGCATCCGCCGCTGGCGATTGAAGCATTCAAAAACGGGCTGCACGTCATGGTGGAGAAGCCCGCCGGCGTTTACACCCTGCAAGTGCGCGAAATGAACGCCGAGGCGGACCGTCACCCGGAGCTGACCTTCGGCATGATGTTCAACCAGCGCACGAATTGCACCTACCGCAAGATGCACGAGCTGATTCACAGCGGCGCAATCGGTGACTTAAAGCGTGTCAATTGGATTATCACCGACTGGTACCGCACGCAGTTCTACTACGATTCCGGTGCATGGCGCGCAACGTGGGCGGGCGAAGGCGGCGGTGTGCTGCTGAACCAGTGCCCGCATCAGCTGGATTTGGTGCAGTGGCTGGTGGGACTGCCGTGCAAGGTGCAGGGTTTCTGCCACGAGGGCAAGTGGCACAACATCGAGGTCGAGGACGACGTGACCGCCTATTTCGAGTACCCGAACGGCGCAACGGGCGTTTTCATCACCACGACCGCCGACGCCCCCGGCACGAACCGTTTGGAGATTACAGGAACGAAGGCGACGCTCATCTGTCAGGACGGCAAGCTCATCATGAAGAAGCTGGAAATGGACGAGCGTGAATGGTGTGCGACGTGTCAGGAAGGCTTCCGTGCGCCGTCCTACGAAACGATTGAGGTCGAGACGGACGGGCAGAACGGGCAGCATCCGGCGGTGCTGAACGCGTTTGCGGCGCATATCCTGCGCGGCGAACCGCTGGTCGCAGACGGACGTGAGGGCATCAACGGACTGATGCTGTCCAATGCGATTCATCTGTCCTCGTGGCTGGGGCATCCGGTGACTTTGCCGATTGACGAGAAGCTGTTTTTGGAGAAGCTCAATGAACGCCGGGCAACGTCGCGGGTAAAGACAGGGGAAAGCGTTTTTAGTGATACAAATGGGACATATGGGTCAAAATAAAGGGGAGCTCCAAACACGCGGGCAAAGCATGATAACGCGACCAACTCAAGGCGCGAACGGATTGTATGCTTTTCTCCACAAAACCACATAAAGATGCGCCCTGCCCCGGCAAACTCATCCGCCGGAGCAGGGCGCTTTTCGATGCAGTTGTTCTGTTATACTCTGACCGTTTCCCCCGCCTTAATCGTCATGACCTCGCCTTTGTTCTCCACCCAAATGTCGGTGGCGGTCGGGTTAAAGACGATGTGCCCGTCGGCGCTGGTGCGCAGCTGGCGGCTGGCGTTCAGGTAGTCCACAATCTCGATATTCGTCGCGTACCAAATATCCTTCTTGCCGCTCATTTTCTCGCAGAAGGCGCGGATGACCTCCCAGTTGTTATGCTGCTCAAACTCGTAGCTATGTCCCCACAGGTAGAACAGCTTCAGCCCGAATGACAATTTCCCCGTAAGGAAGCGGTCGCACAGCTCGTCCAGCTTCGGGTCATCGTGATGGCAAGTTGGGTTGAGGCGCAGCCATTCGTTGGGAATCTCAAAGTTGTGGGTGCTGACGACAGTGCGGGCATAAGCAATGCCGCAGGTGCGCAGGGTGTCGACGGCTTCGTCGCTGTATGTGCCGTAAGGGTACGCAAAGCCGCGGACGATTTTGCCAAACAGCTTTTCCAGATTATCGCGGTCAGCAAGAACCTCATAGGCAATGCGCGGCGCGGGAATTGCGGACAGCGACGCATGGGTCAGCGCGTGGGATGCGATTTCGTGGCGGCCGCCGGCGTAAAGCGCTTTAACGGCGGATTCGCTCATGCGGCGATGAATCGTGCCGGCAGGGTAAACCGTGCCTTCCGGGGCGAAGCAGCCGCTGTTGAGGTTGAAGGTGGCGAGAATACCGTATTCATCGAGGATGCGGATGAGTTCGATGTCGGTTTCCACGCCATCGTCGTAGGAGAGGGTCAGCGCCTTGCGCAGACCGTAGGGGTAGAGAATCATCATGGGAAAAGACTCCTTTCTTTGTGGGTAATAAATGATTGGCAAAAGAATCTCTTTTGCCTTGGTTACGCGAGTTTATTGGGAAAGTGCTTTTTATTGCAGGGGTGCACCTGCGGGCGCGCAAAAGGGTCAAGCCTTTTGCTTCCGAGTAAACAGTTTTTTCAGTGCCCACGCGCAGGGCTTTTCAATCAGCAGGGTGATGAGAATCGCGCCGAGGAGGGATAGACCGAAGCAGAGCGCCATGTACTGCCATTGCCACGGCTGTTCTCCGACGCGGTTCGGTTCATTGCTCACGGACGGCGGGATGTGCAGCCGCTTCAGGTGGACGGCGAGGTTCTGATGCAGCAGGTAGTAGTTCATCGAGATGGCGGCAAGCCAGCCCATGACGCGGTTGCCCATCAGGAAGCGCAGGGGGCGCACGGCGAAGGGGAGCGAAAGCATCAGCCCCGCAATCGTCAGACAGAGCAGTGGACGGCGCATCATCTGCGCGGCCTGCATGGCAGCTTGTCCGGACGTGTACGCCTGTGCGCGGATGACGCGGAGCATCCCGTAGAGAGAGACGCAGAACACAAGCGTCGCCGCGCTTTGCCAGAGCCACTTGCGGCGGCTTTCCGCCGGGTACAGCTGCGTCAGGCGCACATACAAGATGGACGCGCCCATGCCCATTGCGTAAACATCAAGGAAATTCGCCAGCTGATTGACAACCATGTTGTACTCGTCCAGCCGCCATAAACACCAGCCGCGGAACGCAAACGCGACCGCCGCCATGCTCATCAGCGTACCGAGCGGATTCTTCATCGCGCCCTTCGCCAGCAGGGGGAAAATCAGGTACGCCTGCATCTCGATGGCGATTGTCCACGATGCAACGCCAATAGGCGTGGCAATGTAGGTGGCGTAATTGAACGTCTGCGTGAACGTCAGGTGCATGAGGACGTCGCGGACGGCTTCTGATGTGCGCCCGTAGAGGTTGTACGGAATCGCGACGGCGACAAGCATTAACAGCGTCAGAAAGTAATAGCTGGGCACAATGCGCATGATGCGCCGCTGATAGAACGCCTTCGTGTCCGGCACGCGCTCGCCCAGCATCATCGTCCGCGCATACGGCAGGAACAGCAGAAAGCCCGACAGCAGAATTGTGCCGTCAACCGGCATATATCCAGCGCGCAGCAGATAGTCCAGCGAGTAACGGCCAATCGACGGCGTAAGCCACGACTGCTGCCAGAAGTGATACCAGCTGACAATGAACACCAGCAGCACGCGCAGCCCGTTCAGCTCCGGGATTCTGCGGCAGTTCGGGCGATAGGCGGTCATGAATCCGCCTCCAGCAGGGCGCGCATTCCCATCACATAGCCGTAGAAGCCGAAGCCGACAATCTGCCCCCGGCAGGCGCTGGCGGTGACGGATTTGTGGCGGAATTCCTCCCGCGCGTGGACGTTGCTCATGTGGCACTCGATGACCGGCATCGGCACGGACGCAATCGCGTCATGCAGCGCAACGGACGTGTGCGTGTACCCACCCGGATTGAACACCGCGCCGCAAAAGCCGTCGAAATACGCCTTTTGCAGCGCATCAATCAGGTCGCCCTCGTGGTTGGACTGCACGCAGCGCACCTCCACGCCGAGCTTTTCCGCCTCCGCACGGCACAGCGCAAGCAGGTCGTCATACGTCTTTGCACCGTAAACCGCCTTTTCACGCAATCCAGTCAGGTTGATGTTCGGGCCGTTGAGAATGAGAATCTTTTTCGGTTCGCTCACAGCAAATGCAGCTCCTTCATCAGCGTTTCCGCAAGGTTCGGCGGCATGGAACACCCCTGCCAGATGCTTTCGGCTTCCACCGCCTGCGCAATGAGCATATACAGCCCCGTGCAGGCGGGCGTTCCAGCACGTTTCGCGGCGGCGGTCAGTACCGTTTCCGCCGGGTTGAAGATAATGTCCGCTACGCCGTCGGCGCGGGCGACGATGCTGGTCAAGTGCGCCGCATCTATCGGACAGCCCTCGACGCGCGGGTACATTCCGGCAGGGGTCGTGTTGACAATCAGCCCGCCCATATCGGGGAAGCGCGCATAGAAATCGTCGTAGCTGATTTCATCTGCGTGCTTCGGATTTCGGGATACCACCCACGTTTCGCGCGCCCCCATGCGCTCCACGGCGTTCCGGCAGGCGTGCATTGCCCCGCCTGAACCGAGGATGAACACCGGGCGTCCGTCCGGATTCATGTCGAAATGGCGCAGCATCTGCTCAAAGCCGGGGTCGTCCGTGTTGTAGCCGCGGCTTGTTTTGCCCGTCAGCACTGTGTTGACCGCCCCTACCTCCTGCGCAAAGGGGGTAATCTCATCCAGCAGGGGCATCACGTCCGTCTTGTACGGCACGGTGATATTGAAGCCGTCCAGCGTACGCAGCAGTTCCGGTACAATCGCCGCCAATTCACCGCGCGGAATCTCAATCAGCCGGTAGCTCGCCTCCAGAGAGATTTTCTCCCAAATCGCCTCGTGAATGGGGACGGACAGGCTATGCCCCAGCTTCTCCCCAATCAGGCCGTACTGCTTCATAAACATGCACCTCCGGGCTGCTTTGTTCCCATTATAGCATGATTTAGGCAAGGGGGCAATGCTTGTACAGTTTTTTTCTGTTTTTGCATTTTGGGTGCAACAAATGGCATTTCTGATTCGTCTAATAGGTAACAGGCTGGAAAAGGAGGGAGCGTATGGGCAGACGGCTGATAAGCTGCTGCATGGCGCTGCTAATGCTGGGGTGTGCGCTGGCAGAGGACGAATTGGACATCACTTATCGCTTCGGCAGCCGCGAGGAGCAGAAAATTGCGGTGACAATTGACGACTGCTATCACGCAGAGGACGTTCGGGCGGTGCTGGATATTTTGCAGGCAAACGACGTCCGCGCGACGTTTTTCCCCATCGGCAAGGCACTCAAGTACGAGGATGCGGCGCTATGGCAGGAGGTTGTGGCGTCTGGGTGCGAAATCGGCAATCACTCATGGGGACATACTTACCTGACGAAGCTGAGCCGGCAGAAAATCAAGTTCCAGATGCTTCGGACGCAGGAAAAAGTGGATGCGCTGCTGGACTGCCATTATCCCATGCAGGTCATGCGCCCGCCGATGGGCAAGACGAACCAGAAGGTGGAGGAAAGCGTCGCGGCGGTTGGTTATCTGGCGGTTGTCAAGTGGGATGTCAGCGAAACCGACCCGGTAAAGGCACTGGCGGCCGTGCAGAACGGCAGCATCTTGCTCTTTCATGCGCGGAAGAAGGATGCGAAATGTCTGTCCGTGCTGATTCCGCAGCTGGTGGCGGAAGGCTATCAGCTGGTCACGGTGTCGGAGCTGCTGGGACTGCCGGAAATTGTATGCAGCGCGGAAAAGTACGTCTATCACCGCCGCGATACGGAGGAAAATATCCGCCCCGATGCTGTTCCCCAGAATTGACAACCCTTCCCCATTCCGGTATAATGAAAGACGGGAAAAGGACGTTTTGCTGTGGCAAAATCAAGCATGAAGAGGAGTGAACCCTGATGAAGAAACGACTGTTGGCGCTGCTGAGTGCCATCGTGCTGATGGGTAGTGTATCGCTGGCGGAAAACACGGAAGAATCGGCGGAAACCCCGGCGACGGCGGAACCGATGGTTTCCCTGCCCATCGATTTCTCTCCCGGTATGCCCGCTGATCCGAACGGCTTTACCCTCGGCGACGGCACTTGGAGCTATGAGGATCCCACCATCAGCGTGCAGGTGACGCAGAAGCGCAAGGCGGAGTGTGACTATTGGGTTGCGCATATCAAGATAGCGGATGCTTCCCAGCTGCGCACCATGTCCGCCGGCGGCTTTGACTCCACCCGCACGGTCAAGGGCACGATTATGGCCAAGCGCAGCAACGCCATCCTTGCCATTGACGGCGATTATTTCTGCTATACCGGCATCGGTTATATCGTCCGGCAGGGCACGGAGTATCTTGACCACCTGCGCGGCGACCGCGACGTTCTCCTGATTGATGAGGACGGCGATTTCCACTATGTTCTCCGCCCCAAGCGCAATTCGCTTGACGGCACAGTGGATGGCAAGAAGGTCATCAACAGTTTCTTCTTCGGCCCGGTGCTGGTGCGCGAGGGCAAAGCCGTGCTGAACCCGATGGCGGAAGGCATGGCGTTCGATGAGCCGCGGCAGCGCATGGCGATTGCGCAGGTTGGTCCGCTGGAATATATGGCGATTTGCTGTGCCTCGCAGGCGCGCGGCTCGATGGGCATGACGCTCCAGCAGTTCGCACGGCTCTGCGCGGATGAGGGCGCGTATATCGCCTATAACCTCGATGGCGGCGACTCCACCATGATGATTTTCAACGGCGAGAAAATCAACGACGTACTGAATGAAAACACCCGCGCCATCTCCGACATCGTGTACTTCGCGTCGGCATGGACAGGTGAGGAGGCGGACGAGTGAATACCGTCTATTGGGTACTCGTCGCGTTCGGCATCGTTCTGCTGGAGGCGCGTCTGCGCGCCCGGAACGTGCGCTATCTGCCGATTCTGCCCGCTATTGTGCTGGGCGCGGTGCTGTCCAAGGTCACTTATGTGGTGCTGCAATGGCACTATGCGTTCCCGCACTGGGGATGGGGTGCGTTCACTGTCCTTCGGCCGGATACGTTCTGCTTCTTCGGCGGCGCGGTCGGCGTGGTGCTGGGTGTCATCATCAGCGCAAAGCTGACGCATCAGCGCGTCCTGCCCGTGCTGGATGCGTTTGCCCCGGCGGGCGCGCTGCTGGTCGCCATTGCCCGCTTCGGCGAAAAGTATCTGGGCGAAATCGGCACGGCGGGCTTTGAGATGCCCGAACAGCTGGCTTTTTTCCCCTTTGCCCTGACGAACGAGTGGGGCGAAAGCTATCCCGCCATCTTCATGCTGTCCTGCCTTGCGGCGCTCATTGTGGCGATTGTCGGTCTGACCCGCAAGCCCGGCGGACGCGATGGTCAGCTTTTCCTGCGCACCGCGTTTTATCTGGCGCTGCCGCAAATCATGTGCGAGAGTCTGCTGGCGGAGTGCATGAAGTGGGGCTTCGTGCGGGTGCAGCAGCTCCTGTGTGCGCTGACGCTGCTGGTAATCCTGATTGTGGAGTGCCGCCGTGCGTCGGGTTCGTTGTCCTTCGCGAAGCGCTGGTGGCCGGTTGGTGCGCTGCTCCTGTGCGCGGCGGGGCTGGTCGGCGTGGAGTTCGCGCTGGATAAGTCCGGTTTGCCCGCGTTCGTGGGGTACGGCGCGATGGTCGTGCTGCTGGCGCTGATTGCGGCGGCGGAATGCGGGGCGGCGAGAAGGGTGAAATAAATACAACAGGAGGAAAACATGAACGACGCAGAACAGCGGGCTGCCGCGAAACAGTTTGCGCAGGATTGGCAAGCACGCGGCGACGAAAAGCAGGATAATCAATCCTTCTGGCTTGCCCTGCTGCAAAAAGTGTTTGGCGTGGCAGAGCCGGAGAAGTACATCAACTTTGAGTATCCCGTCCTTGTGGATGACGGACGGAAAGAAAAAGGCACGACCAAGTTCATTGACGGCTATATTGCCAAGACGCGGGTACTGATTGAGCAGAAGGGACGCGGAATCGACCTGACGATTGGCTATAGGCAATCGGACGAATCATTTTTGACACCCTATCAGCAGGCGCGGCGTTACGGCGGTTATCTGCCGCAGTCAGAGCAGCCGCGCTGGATTATTGTCAGCAATTTTGATGAGTTTGACATTCATGATATGAACCGCCCCAATGATTCGCCGGAAATTGTCAAGCTGTGCGATTTGGAGAAGGAATATCATCGGCTGCAATTCCTCGTTGACACGACCAGCGAACATATCAAGAAGGAAATGGAGATTTCCCTCAAAGCGGGCGAGCTGGTTGGCGTTCTGTATGATGCACTGCTGGCGCAATATCAAAATCCGAATGACCCGGAAACGCTGAAAAGCCTGAATGCGCTGTGCGTGCGGCTGGTTTTCTGTCTCTATGCAGAGGATGCGGGCATTTTCGGCAAGCACCTGATGTTCCACGACTATCTGAAAAGCCATGAGCGCGATGCGCGGCGTGCGCTGATTGACCTCTTCCGCGTCCTTGACCAGAAGCCGGAAAATCGCGATCCCTATATGGATGAAGATTTGGCGGCGTTCCCCTACGTCAACGGTGGATTGTTCTCTGACGAAAACATCATCATTCCCCGCCTGACTGAGAAAATTGTTTCGCTGATTCTACGGGAAGCAAGCGAGAATTTCGACTGGTCGGACATCAGCCCGACGATTTTCGGTGCTGTGTTTGAAAGCACCTTGAACCCGGAAACGCGGCGTTCCGGTGGAATGCACTATACCAGCATCGAGAACATCCACAAAGTCATAGACCCCTTGTTCCTGAACGATTTGAGAGCAGAATTGGCGGAAATTCAGCAGATTCCCGTCGTGCGAACCCGCAGAAGCAGACTGGAAGCGTTTCAGGAAAAGCTGGCAGGGCTGACCTTCCTTGAAAAAACCCTTTCGACTTTGATACAACCTGTAGTAATATTGGGGAATGGACGCAAATGGACGCATTTTTCAGATTCGTTTGAGAATGGACGCATCTGGGCGCAATAAAACATCCTGCAGCAGCTGCCACAGGATGTTTTTTCATGTTCGGGTTATAGCTTGATCTCGGTTCCATCCTTGAATGTATATCGCATGTCCTCTTTGGAGTAGACCGTAGCATGATCCAGCAGGCTTCCCCAGAGGGATGAGTCGAATTCCGTGATCAATCCATCCATTTTCTTCAGCATACCAATGAATTGACTGGCAGCTGTCCGCGCCGAGGTCTTGTCGGCAATCTGCTGCTTTATATCGTCGTGTTGACGTTTCGCATCCTCGTACTTTCCGCTCAACACATCAAAGCGTTTCTGGTATGTGTTCTGATCCAGCGCGACATGGGCATTTTCTGCAATGGCTGCCTGAATCATATTCTGTAGCAGATACATCTCTGTGCTCAGTTTTTCTCTTTCGCTTTCGAGCGTTTCCGTCTCAAAGAGCGTTTGACACATGCCTTCCAGATTGGCAATGACTTCATCTTTGTTGGCAATCAGCCTGTTGACTGCTGCAACAAACGATAGTTTGATCTCATCCTCGGTCAGATTCGGCGTTGAGCAGGTCTTGCCGTCATGGTATTTGTGATTGCAGCGATAGATGATCCTGCGATACTTGCTGTTCGAGTGCCATACCTTTGCACCATAGTAGGAACCGCACTCTCCGCAGACGATGCGGGATGCGAATATATCCACACCACTGTAACGATTGTCACGGTTGTTCCTGCGCAGCATCTCCTGCTGCACAAGCTCGAAGGTCTCCGGTGGAATGATCGCCTCGTGGTCGCCTTCCACGTAGTACTGCGGTAGAACGCCATTGTTGGGCACCTGCTTCTTGGTGAGAAAGTCGGCGGTATAGCACTTTTGCATCAGGGCGTCGCCTTTGTATTTTTCGTTGGTGAGGATACTCCTGACTGTGCCTTGATTCCACTTTGCTTTCCTGCGTGGGGTCAGAATGCCCATTGCCGTTAACCGATTGGCAATCGTGTGCGGCGTCAGCCCCTGAAGAAACAAATCGTAAATCAGTCTGACCGTTTTTGCCTGTTCCTCGTTGATAACCAGCTCGCCATTTTCGCCCCGCTCATAACCGAGAAAATGGTCAAACGGAACCGAAACCCGTCCATCGGCCATGCGCTTGCGCTGACCCCATGTGCAGTTTTCGGAAATGCTGCGGGATTCCTCCTGCGCAAGACTGCTCATGATCGTGATGAGCAGTTCGCCCTTGCCGTCGAATGTCCAGATATTTTCTTTTTCAAAAAAGCATTCTACGCCTTTATCCTTGAGCTGCCGGATGGTGGTCAGGCTGTCCACCGTGTTGCGGGCAAACCGACTCACACTCTTGGTTACGATGAGATCAATCTTTCCCTCAAGGGCATCTGCCACCATCTGCTTGAAGCCTTCGCGGTGCTTGGTGCTGGTGCCGGTTATGCCTTCATCCGTATAGACCTGAATGAATTCCCAATCGTCCCGCGCTTTGATGTATTGGGTGTAATAGTCAATCTGCGCTTCATAACTGGTAAACTGCTCGTCGCTGTCCGTAGAGACACGCGCATAAGCGGCGACCTTCCGCTTGCGATGCTCGGAAATGGGCGCTTCCGTAAACCGCGCCAATGTCGGCATGATCGTCGTTACTCTTTTCGCCACTGTGCTCCGCGCTCCTTCCTGATCTGCTTCATTTTCTCACTCATGGTCTGCCTGCGCTCCGGTGTGTAATGACGCTTCATGGTTTCTGAAAAACGTGCTCTCTGAGAGGCTGTCCATTTGTGCCCATGGCGCTCGTATGACCAATTGTGTATTTCTGCATGGCCATCATTGAATTGAAATTCCAAAACTGCGTCTGGCAACACGGTGATGTGGTCAATGGCCTGCGTGAAGGCTGCTTCGTCGAAGGCGTCCATGTGGAGCACTTCCGCGCAGAGTTCACGCAGATGATCTTCGCGTAAGCCCTTTTTATCAGGTTCGCCCTTGCTGGGGCAGCGCCAATACCGTGTTTTCTTGTCCGCGTTGGATTGTGTTGCTCTTTGGTAATTCATACCGCAAAAACCGCATTTGATCTTTCCGGTGAAGCACGTACTCCCAGCACGCTCTGAAGAATGCTTGAGCCGATATTCCGAAGCAACAGCACGATGCTCTTTCGTCCAGCAGTCCTGATGCCCTGTATTCCTGCACTCCCGCGTGAACACACTTCCGTCACGCATGAAGAATGTCAGATGGCCTTTTTCGGGGACTTCGAGATGCTCAATCTTTTCGGCGAATACAATTTCGTCAAATTCCTTTATGCCGAGGACTTCGGCACAGCATTTCTTTAGTGCCACTTCGCTCATAGCTCCCTTGATGGGGCAGCCATCACCAACCTTCTTCTTTTTCCTGCTGCCGCAAATCCAGTAGTCGATATTGCTTTTCCTGCGATGAGGGTTATGCATATAGCTGACATGGCAGTATGGGCACTTAATTTTTCCACTGAAGCAGGTAAGGTTCAGGCTTTTGTTGGCCTGAGCACCGAGAGCTTTCCGTCTTGTCATTTCCTGTTGTACATAATCGAAGGTAGCTTGATCGATGATGGCCTCGTGTGTGTTCTCCACATAATACTGTGGAAGTTCGCCGTGGTTCTTCCTGCGCTTTCCATTGATAGGATCGGTGATGTACTCCTTCTGCAGAAGCAGGTTGCCCGTGTAGGTGACATTTGTCAGGATTACTTTGAGGGATGAATCCTGAAAGCGGCACCTGTTAATCGTCCGTATACCCTCGGCATTGAGCGCCCGTTCTGTTTCCAGCCGGGATTTGCCGTCGAGAAAATCCTGATAGATGCGCCGCACGACAGCGGCTTCTTCGGGAACGATGACCAATTTGTCACCCTGCCAGCGATAACCCAGAATTCGAAAGCGTCCGTTTGGAATTCCCTTCTTCATCCTCTTGCGAACGCCCCATTTGACATTTTCGCTGATGGAGCGGCTTTCCTCCTGTGCAAAAGAAGCGAGCAGCGTTAGCAGCAGCTCGCCCTTGTCACTGAGCGTGTGGATGTGCTCCTTTTCGAATTGTACCTCAATGCCGAGCTCTCGCAATCGGCGAACGGCAGTAAGCGTATCCAGCGTGTTTCGGGCAAAGCGGGAGATGCTCTTGGTGAGGATGATGTCGATGTGTCCCGCTTCACATTCAGCCATCAGGCGCTGGAATTCCGTTCGGTCTGTGCTCGTGCCGCTGATGCCGTTGTCTGCGAAAACTCCCGCGTATTCCCAACTGGGATTTCTCTGGATAAACGCGCTGTAATAACTGATTTGTGCTGAAAGGGAATTCTCCAGCCGTTCGGTATCCAGCGAAACGCGGGCGTAGGCGGCAACGCGCTTTTTCCTTGTCGTGATGGGGATTTGTGCTTCTATCCTTCTGATTGTTTTGGTCATTGGACTCCCTCCTTTCAGACACGATTAATCACTCTGAACACCCCGAAAGTCAATAGAATCCTGCTCAGTTTGAGACAATTTTACCGAGCGGCGGATTGTACTTCTCAAGCATCATTTCGCGGCATTTTTCATATTCGGCATCCGTGAGCAAGCCCGATCTGCGCATCTGCCCCACGCAGGCCATGCTGGCCTGAAAGAGCATCTCCCGCCTAAGCTGTTCAGTCGTCATTGCGCTGCCCTCCGTAATACCGTTCCGCGATATAGCAGGCATGGCAGCAGTACCTGCGGCGATGCTTGGTATAATCCTGAAAGGTCTTGTGGCAGACCGGACAAACCATGCTGACGGCAGACCGTCGATTGATTTGCTCACCGTGTGCTGCCCAATAGGCAGTCCGGCAGGCATCCGAACAGAAGCGTCTGGGGCGATATTTAGAAGGCGGCAGTTTCTTGCCGCACTGCGGACAACATTTTGCAGATGGCATCTGCTCATGCACCAGTGTATCCTCTGTGGCGCGATAGCACCATGACTTCACCGTTGATATTGGAATGTTGAGTTCCTTTGCGATTTGTCCAAAGCTGTATCCTGCCTGCCGGAGGGCTTGTGCCTGCTTGCGGCAGTCCTCTTGGTCCTTCTTCATGGGGCACCTCCCGAGTTGTGATCTACACTTTCCTGTTCGGACGCAGGAGGTGAGAATGTGGACATCCCTGTTCAAAAAACCCCTCGCAAAATGCCCTTCACTGCTTTTGGGAGAAAAGGTGGAACATTTGGGCACTCCAAAACTGAAAAAAGGCGGTCAGCCGAAGCCAACCGCTATAATTCAGGGATTATTCAGTTTTGCTGTATTTCCCGGAAACCCAGCCCACGCGCCCGTTTACCACAATGGCATGCCAGCCGTTTTCGGCGGTGGCTACCCATTCGAAGGTGGAACCATCTTTTGCGGCAGTGATGCGATCGTACTGCGTACCGTTGCCCACGCGGATGTTGACCGTGCCGCCATTACAGGCAATGCGCACGCGCCTGGCGGCAGACGGTTCAGAAGGCTCGTCGGGTTCAGCAGGTTCCTTTCCCGCGTCGTGATCCGCAACCGCATCCATCAGCGCCTTATGGGTATCGCTGCCGTACACGCCGTCCTGCGCAAGCCCGGCTCTGGCCTGAAATAGTTTGAGGGCAGTCTCCGTCTCGCCGCCGAGATCACCATCCCCACCGTACCGGGGCAGACTGTAGCCCAACTGGAGCAGAAACTCCTGCAGCGCCTTTACGTCCGTGCCCTTGCTGCCCTTCTTCAAGGTTCGCGTGCCCAGCCTGTACTCGCTCGCCGGGGTATCGGGCTTGGCCGCGCTGCTGCCCGTGAACACCGCATCGCCATAATCCACGAAGGGCAGCTGATACCAGTGCGTCCACTTCCGGGAGGATACCTTCGTTTTCACACAACCGTAGTTGAATCCGCGCTCTTCCACGGTATACCCGCCGCCGATGTACACGCCCACATGCCCGTCAAAACGCAGTGCAATGCCGGGCACCTCGGGCAGCGTGTCCATGGTTCCCCAAGCGCAGCCTTTGCTCTTCGCGTAGCTGAACATGCCGTTTGCACTTTTGTCTGGGCAGCCGTGTCCGCCATACTTGCTGGAAAAGGTCTTGTCCGTGCCGATGGACTCGATCACGCCCTGCCCGCCGTTCGTCCACTGGTAGCCTTTAATCAGTCCCACGCAGTCGGCGCAGACCTTCTTCTTCGCAATGTCGTCGCGGTAACGGGCGGTACGGCTGGAACCGTAATGCGCCGGGTACTGCTTGGCCTTGCGGTCGAGCAGGTTCTGGGTGCACTTGTAAACACAGCTGCCATACCAATAAGGCTGGCCCACCATCTTTTCACACCACGCGGCGAAATGCTCGCCGGTGAAAGGCATATTGATTCGTTCAGACATATATTGTCCCTCCAATTCAAAAGGCGACGGTCACTCGCCATCGCCCGCGTCGGTATTGTTCTTTTCCTCGCGCCCATGAAGCTGCGCCAGCACGTCCTTCATCTTGTCGGGAATAGGCAGGCCGATATGGGCCGCGTTCTCCAGCAGGGACAGGCCCTCGTTGGAGAGATAGAAGCAAATCACGGCGCTGCGCAGCGCGGAACCGGTGCCCACAATGTGAATGTCCACCACGTTGGCCACGCCTACCAGCATCAGGATCAGCACCTTCTTGCAGATGCCCTTGAAGCCCACAGCACTGGACAGCTTTTTGTCGATCAACGCGCACATCAGGCCCGTGATGTAGTCCAGCACCATGAAAATGATCAGCGCAATCATCAGTCCGTCCATGCCTCCTAAGAAATACCCCAGCCAGCCGCCAATCGCCGCGACGGCCATCTGAATCTTTGCCCAGATGATGTCAATGGAAAAGTTCCTCATGTTTATATCCTCCTTGTTTTGATATAAAAAACGACCGCTGATGAAAGCGATCGCTCATGCTAGGTTGTTATAGTCAATACTCAATTCTGTTTCTGCCAGCCTATGGGATAATCTGCTGGGCTCCATACACAATGCGGCAGACGACAGACATAGTGAACTCCCTTAAAGGTAACCTTGTCGCCCACCTGATAGGCCATGCCCGCGCCGGTTGGCTGCACGAATTCGGGCCATTCGTCCTCGGCGGGCGGCGAGATGCTCTGCTGTAGTGCGCGAACCGCCGCCCACAGGGCGTTGATTTCGCCCTTATAGTCATACTCTGCCGTCGCGCCTTCGCGGGCCGCCTGCGTAAGCTCCTGCCGCTCGTCGTCGGTCAGCTTGCCCTCGATGTGGTACTGGTCGATGCAGGTCAGCAGCGATTTCAGGTCGTAGTCCCTGCGCTGAATGACCTGTTCAAAGAGCTCTTTCAAACAATCACCTCCCTCAGACGCGCACCCATGCGCCGCCTGAATTGTAATAGGGAACCACCTGCACCCATACTCCGTTCAGCCGATACCAGACCGTGCATTGCCGCCAGGTACTGCCGTCCCGATACCAGACCACCGCGTCGATGTAGGTTACTGAAATTGTGCAGCTGGTAACGCGGGCGTAGTTGCTGGAATAGCCGCTGCTGGATGAGGTTTCGCCGTTGTACAGCACCAGAACCGAGTTGCCCGCCTCGAAGTACGCCTTCATCGCGGCAAACAGCGCGGCGTTGGTCGATGCATTCAGGATGTGCGTGACAGTATTCGAATAGAATTTACCGGTCAGGATGCCCATCGTCGCGCCCACCTGCGCCGAACCGCGAACGCCCGTGTTCAGGCTCTGGTAATTGGCCTGACAGAAGGTCAGCTTCTTGCTGGATGAACCGGAGCCAGCGCCGGAGGACGTAATCGTCAGGGTAATGCTCTGAATGAGCTTGCCCTTGAGCGCCGCGCCCGCTCCGTTGAAAACCATCACGCCCACGCGGGATTTTGCGGCAGTCGTGCCCTGATACGCCCCCTGACACGCGCCGCTGCTGCTTCCCGTGCTCCATGAAGAGGAACCATATTGTGCGTAACCAATCGTTGAGCTGCTGTTGGCGGTCGCAGAAAATGTGCCCATAGTGCTACCTCATCAGACTGGCACAAGGCAGATCTGTCCGTCCGTACCGCTGCTGGGGAGCGACGCGGAATAGAAAATACCAAGGTTGGATAGTGCTGCCTTTGCGCTGCTCGCGCCTGTGCCGCCATTCGCCAGCGGAATGGGCGTTGCCATGCCCGCATGGAACAGGCGGTAGGAAGCCCATGTACCGCCCGTGCAGGTACGCAGCAGCACGGCGAAATCCAGACTCGCCTGATACGCCGCGTTGCGCACTTCCAGCATTCGGCGGTTGTTGCCTGTGCCGTCCTCCCACGAGGAAAAGGAAGAAGCGCCCACATACGATCCTTCAAAAACCGTCCGATTTGTCGTGCTGTTGTAGGTGGGCAGTAGATACAGGGATGGGTAAAGATAGCCCGAAATGCTGAGGTTTCCCGTCATCGTGTCGCCAGCCTTTTTGACCGCGCCCAGCTTCGTGCAGGCGGCAGACGCAGTTTCTGCGCCGGTGCCGCCCTGATCCACGCCCAGCGGCTCGGAGAGCATCAGTGGCCAGCCGAATTCTACCTTGCCAGCATTCTCCGCGACCTTTCCGAACGCAATGCCGGAGCCATCCTTGTAGAAATCCATCATGACCTGCTTCGTGCCGATGGACACCGTCTGCTCGATGTAGTAGAACACATCCTGCACACGGATTTTGATGTCGTAGCTGCTCAGCGCGTCGAAGGTCGGAGAAAGCAGCCGGTTGGTCGCAGTAATGACGTAGTCGCTGGGCGTGAGCGTCACTGCGGAAACCCATGATTCCGCACTGCTGAGCTTGTAGTACACCGTGCAGGCCAGCGTGTTCTTGCCGCCCACGGACGAGCCGCTTGCCTTCGCAGAAATGCGTACCTTTGTGCCATCCGTCTGCGCGGCGGTTCCGTCCGCGTTGCAGCGCTCGGCGGTAAACTGGGATAGCGAAGGCGGCAAATAATCCAACACGGTGACGGTGCGGGCCGTGCTGGCCGTGCGTCCGCGAGAGTCGGTGACTGTCACGGTCATTGTGAGATTGCCCGCTGTATTAAGCGCATTGGTGGTGAAAGACGAGCCTGAATAGGTCACGCTGTCGATGCTCGTTCTGTAGGCCGAAATGCTGCTGCCCTGCGCGCCCGCCGCTGTGATGCCAACTGACAGCTTGCTCCGCGTCCGCACATAGCCGCCGAAGCGGTCGGCAATGCCGGAAGTCGCTTCAGAAAACGCCACATTGGAAATAGACGGCACAACAGACGCAGGTACCGTCAGTTGAAAAGCACAGGTATTGGTCGAAACGAGATTGCCGTTGACGTAGGTATCGCACAGAATCGTGCCCCAGCCGGAGGTTGCATTGGGAATCTGCGCGGCCAGTGAAACAGGTGGCGTCCATGCGCATACATCCTCAACCCCCACAGCGATCAGCCCGCTTTCGGAAAAGAAGGAATACCTTACAGTGTGCGTAGCAATGCTGCTCTGCCGATTCGTATAGATTGTGACCGCCGTTCCCATAGCCAGTGAGTACTTGTTCAGCGTCGGTTTAGACGCGGCTTCCTCATACGTCACCGTGATGGTGCATTCCGACCATTGCAGGTAGTTTGTGGAGTAACCCTGCGAGCTTTTGACCGGGCTGGGGTTATACAGACAGATGGTATTGTTGCCTTCCGCAATGTACGCCGCCAGATTGTTCAGCAGTTCGCCGCTGAGGGTATAAGTGCTTGTGTTGCCGTAGAACGCACCGGTGAATGTGCCCAGCGCGTCGCCGCAATACCCCAAACCTGTGATACCCGACTGCGACGCGGACTGGTAATTGGCCTTTCGGACATATACAGTTTTGGTGTGCCCGGTGCCGTAACCCGCCTGCGCCGCCACAACGCGCAGGGTAATCCCCGTGATGACCTTGCCGCTCAACGCCATGCCCGCGAAATGCACGATGCCGACGTAATTGTAGGTATTCTCGTAGTATTCCTGACTGGCGGCGGAGCTTTTCGCGTTGCTGGCTGAATTGGTCTTGCGCGTGCGCATGGACGCGCTGTAGGAAACTGTGGTTGCCATGAAAACTCCTTACCCCGTGTAGATCACGGACAGATTGCCGTTGGACTGCGGCTCGTAGGCAAATTTACCGATCTGCAGCCGCGCCAATATCTCCGCCTGCGTGACGTACAATTTGTTGTCGCTGAGGTAGGCCACCTCGGTATCGTTCATATAGAACGCCAACCGGTCGTTGACTACGCGGAAGGTCAAGGGATTCCCAGCTTTGCCAATAGTCAAGCCGTCCTCGCCGAAGCGCATATAGGTGTGGATCAGGTTCAGCTGCTCCCGCGTCAGGTTATCGCTGGCGGCAGCGTCCTCGATGATTTCGTTGACCTTGGTGACCGTCCATGTGAAGTTATTCTCGGACTGCTCGGCGAGGGTGGACAGGGTTTCCGTAACCTGCGACATCTGGTCGCTGGTGGCGTAATCCCGCTTCACTTCGCTGCGAATCTGTTCCGCCGTCAGGGCGATCTGGGCAACGGCTTCGCCGGTCGCATCCAGTGCTTCGTCCTTCGCCGTATCCACCACCAGCCGCAGGGATTCGTTGCCGGAAATATCTACGGCATTGAGCTGGGAGATGAAGGCTTCAGCGGCGAACAGACTGGATACGTCGATGTTGGCAGCGGTAATCGCGCCCACCAGCGCCTCGTCTGCGAAGATGGAAGCGACGTTGAGTTCGCGGGCGGTGATGGTTTTCTCGATGAGCTTGCCGCCCGAAATGGAATTATCGCCGACGTCCGCGTCTCCGACGCTCTTTTTCTCCGTGGTCACCGTGCCGTCCTCGGCAATGGACAGCGCGTAAAAGCAGCCATCCGTGCCTTTGACGATGAGTTCGCCCACCGTCAGGCTTGCCATATTCGCCTCCGTCACCGCAAGGTCGGCCACATACAGCTTGCCGTTCACGCCCTTTTCAATGATGGCTGTGCCTGCGGTCAGGTCTTTAATCTGCGCCCAGTCAATATCGGCGGTCTGAATGTTGACATTGACCAGCCGGGCAATATCCGCCTGCAGCTGGCCAATGGAGGCCCAGTCAATTTCAGCGTTGTTGATATTCGCTGTAGTCAGCTGCGCCAGCGCAATTTTCGCCACGGCGGCATTCAGGTCTTCGATGGCCGCCCAGTCAATCGCTGCGCTTTCGATGTTCGCGGCGGTGATCTGCGCCTTGGCAATCTTGGCAATCTCGGCATTCAGATTGGCGATGCTGGCCCAGTCGATATTGGCATTGTTGATATTGGCGGTCGTGATCTGTGCCTGCGCGATGGTCGCTATCTGCGCCGCCAGTTCGCCGATATCCGCCCAGTTGATGTTGGCCTTTTCAATATTGGCGGCGGTAATCTGCGCCACGGCAATGGTCGCAAGCGCAGCATAAAGTTCGTCCGTGGTGATGTTCTTCGCGGCCAGCTCCTGTATCTTTGCAGAGATCGCCGTAATGGCCGTGGCGTTCAGTTCGCCAATGGTGGCCTCAGCAATCTTCACCTTGGTAATGGCCGCATCCTGAATGTGCGCGGTCTGGATCGCAGCCATTCTGACCTGCAAGCTGCCTACCGAACCGGATTGCAGCTGTCCCGCGCCGATAGCATTCATGGCAATCTTGCTGCCGGTAATGCTTCCGGAAGCCAACTGCCTTCCGGAGATCGTACTGCCTTCAAGCGTATCGGCAACAGTGCCCAGCGTCACCGCTGTGTAGCGTTTGAGCAGGCAGTCATAGGTGTACTGCGTCATGCGCATGGACACTTCCACGCCAATGCGCGGAGCAACCACCCGCACAGAATCGCCCAGATAGATGCTCTGCAGGTGCGCGTACTGCACATATTCCACAGTGTTCTCACAGGAGATGAAGTCCACATTGAGCATTACATCCGGGAGATCGCAGCCGCCATCGAACTCCTTCTGTGCGGCAGCACGCATTTCCGCATAGCACTGGCTCTTGCTTTTCTTTTCGTCGCCATCAGTAGCTTCCTTCGCTTCGGAGACGTCCAGATGAATCCACTTGGGCTGCGTGTAATTGCCTATGAGCGGGCTGTCGATGTAGAGCTCCGGGAGATAGAGTACCTCGCCATCCTTGTCCTGTCCCGTGGGCATGATGCGCGTGACCACATTGGTCATGTCCAGATCATAGGTTATGCCCGTCAGGTTTTTCCGCTCCCGGATGCTGACGGTCGTATCTCTGCCCACGCGCTTGACGAGAAACACATCCCACCAGTCGCGTGCCAGCTCACCCTTGTATTTTCCCGTGACGCCATCGTCGCCGAGCAGTGCTTCGATAGGGTTCACGTTTTCGTACAATACATCTTCTGCCGTGCCGTCAAGATCGGAATAAAAGGTGAAGTCGTGTGCGGAAAGGCAGCCGTCACGGATCATTTGAACTATCGCCACGCCGACCGTGCCAGAGGAGGGCTCCACCTTTTTGAGCATATTGTCGAGCAAGTCATAGAAAATGTGCCGGGCGTAAACGGTGATCTTCGTTAACTCCGGCACGACACGATAAATGCGGAAGGGCTGATCCCGCAGCTGCCGGGGCTCGATCACCACACCGGTGGCAGCAGGCACATTGCCCTCCGTGCGCAGATAAGACAGGTACTCCGTGGCCATATACCCGCGCTTGCCGTCCGGACAGGTGACTTCATACCATGAACTGCTGGTTTTCTGGAGCAGGATAACCTCGGTGTTCTTTTTGTAGCTCTTGAGGATTTTGTAGTTGGTGCCCGGTCCGGAACGCAGGCGAAGCGTGCCGCTCCTGGTGGAAACCCTGTAGATCTCCGCTCCTGCGCTCTGGGCAATCAGGTTCACCCTCGGCGTGGACGCGGCGGGCACCGGCGCGGTCAGGATTCGACCTTCCGTCAGGCGCGTCCATTTGCCCAGATCATCCAGCGGATGCACGAGCGTCAGCTCCCACTCGCCGTTCAGCGTTTCGGTAACGGAGCACTCTGACGGGGTCAGTACGCACAGCCCATTTCCCGAAAAATCCGAACAATCGGCTTCATAGACACAGATCAAGGGATGCCACCTCCTGTTATAGAAATCTCCAATTCGGCTGAATGACGACCTTCGTCACGCTGCCCGTCCAGCTGATGGCATTGCTTCCGCTGGCCAGCACGGGGAAATCGCCGCTCATCTGCGCGTTGCAGCTGGCAGAGCCCTTGTGGCATTCCAGCATTTCGCAGTTGATGGTGATGCTTTCGTCAACCTCAGTCAGTTCCACGATGGTTGTGCCCACCATGAGGGTTATATCTCCGCTGCCATAGACCGTGATGATCGGCTCGGAAGCGACCGTTCCGGGATTTGTTATCGTGGTCAAAGACTCCGTGACGGTGACCTCCGGCACACTCTCCTGATACCAGAACGGCTGACAGCGGAAGTTGGCGGCAAACTTCCTGTGGGGATTGCCGCGCAGGATCTTCTCAAAGGCAATCTGATTGACGATCCGCGCCCTGTAAAAGCCGCCGCTGCGATTGGCAAAGGCGACGTTCCCACTGCCCTTCAGCCACGCAGACAGTTCCGAGATTCGGCTTTCGCTGTCGATCATGCAGGTGGCCGTAAGTACGATATCGTCATACACCTCGTCGCCCTCCAACGTGGTAAGCGATCCGCTTCTGCCGGGCACAGAGGTAAAGGTTGAGCGCTCTGCGGGCAGCGTATAAACAGGCTGCTCCAGCACATGGATGCCGAATTCCGTACAGCGCCGACCATTCCATTCAAACCAGTCATTCATGCAACCTCCAAAATGGCACATAAAAACGCCGCCCGTTTCCGAGCGACGTCTCATGCGCCGCGTGTTAATCGATTCTGCGTATGCGGTCAATGCCATGGATTGCCGCCAGCGAGGAGCCATTGTTCCAATCGACGTGGACGCCCCCGGCATCGTCCACAAGGGTAACCTTTCCGATTATTCCGGCAGGCATGTCCCGGTATGGATCGCACATTTCAATGAGCTCCACCGTGCAGCCCACCGGGTATTGCTCCCGCAGCTGCTTCAAAACCTCCGGCCTGATGTACATGGAAAGCATAAGCTCAACCTCCTTCCCTGCAGGGTGTGGACATTAACGCTCTTATCGCGGAGAAAGTCAAGTGCTTCTTACGCCATGCGCAAGCCTTTTCCTCGCTGCTGACGGCGGGTGAGCGCGGCGATTTCCGTCGCCAGCGCGTAGATGTCCTGCTCGTCGCGAATGGAGAAGGTATTGCCCGTCAGGGTGATGGTGCTGCTCTGGTCGTAGGTGCGGTTATTGGTCGTACTGCCGCCAATGATCGCACCTTCCCGGGCTTCATCGGTCAGATAGCGAGCCGCATTGCGGATGATCCGCGCCTGCGCCTTGCTTTCGGCGAGCACGCCCTGCCCGAAGCCCCTCATGGTCATTGCACCGATCTCGTCGCGGAATACACGTGAGGGCGACTTGATCTTGAGCGTGTTCTTCGCTGCGGCTACCGCCGACTGTGCGGCAGAGCGCATCGCGGATACCACGCTCGACTGACCGGCACGAATGCCTGCGGCCAGACTATTTATGGCGTTTACGCCGACGGAGCGGAGGGCGGACGTGGAAATAGCCGTATTGGCAGCGCTTCGGATGCCGAAGACGACAGTTCCCATTGTGCCAGACCAGCCATACGCCGTCATGCCGGATGCCAGACCGATCATGGCGGCTGTGCCTGCGGCGCTCAGGGGATTCACCGTGATGGCAGCGGTAATCGCACTTTCAATCGCTCCGGCAATTGCTGCAGCATCTGTGGAAAAATCAAAGCCTGCAGCGCCTTCGCCGATACCGGCGGCGACATTCTCGCCCACAGGGTGCATCCGCTGGGAGGGCGATTGAATGACCAGCGCAGATTCCAGTGCATTTTCCAGATTGGACGCTACGCTCTCCGCATCGGTTTCCCATCCCGCTGCTGTCATGGCTTCGCCAATCCCGGCAGTCACGTTCTCGCCGACGCCAGCCAATTCCAGCGCGTTCAGGAATTCGACGATCTCAAGCAGATTGTCATAATCCTCCTGCGCAATGGCATCGCCGTTTTCAATGGCAGTGATAACCTCTGACACATAGGCGGTAAGGGACGCCAGCGTGCCTGGGTCGAAGTCCAGCAGCATGGATTGGTTCAATACGTCCTTGTTGGTGGACTCGCCGCAGAGGGTTGCCCAGAATTTTTCGATCCAGTTGTAATCCTTGGTTTTTTCGTAAGACTTCAGGCGGTCTACCGCAGCCTGCACGCGCCCCATGATGGTGACGGGCAGCAGCCCGGCAGCCTTGCCCAGTTCGGTTACCCCAAGACTGTCCACCTCCGCAACATCGGTACGCAGGTTCTCGATGACCTCCTTGTCGCCCGTAAGCTCTGTTGTGAGCAGAATGTGCATGGTGCCGTCCTCGTCCAGAACGGCCACCTTATCCAGGGTCAGCATTTCGGTAGGCACCATGGTGGCGGGGATTTCTACGCCATCCTGCCAGAAGGTCACGTTTTCCGCATTCAGTGCTTCGACGGGATCGGTGAACACCTCGCCCAGACGGACAATGCCGTTTACGGTGACCGGATTCCGCGCCACAAATTGCTGATAGGCCGTCAGGTCATAGCCGGTAATGCTGACCTGCGTCCTGATAAAGCTCGGCTTTTGGACGTTTTCCGCTTCCACATATGCAGTGATCTGTGCCTGAACCTCGGCCTTGAGGGCGCTCTTGTCACAGTTGGTGGCCTCGGCATAGGCGCTGACCACGGCTTCCACCTGCGCATCGGTGATCTTACTCATGTCCACATTGCTGCTGACAAGGTACTGGGTGACGATGGCGGCAATGTCCGTCGGCATCAGCGCCGTGGTCAGTGCGCCACCCGTAACCTCTTCATAGGCCAACACGAAGGCCGTGACGGCTTCAGGCTTCAAGCCCGAAACGTCCACGCCCTCCTTTTCGGCATAGGAGATTACATACGCAATAATCTCGCTTGGGGTAAGCTGCGAAACATCCGCACCCGTCGCCAGCTCCTGATACCCCGCGACAAAGGCCGCTGCAATCTCAGGCGTCAGGCCGGACACATCCGCGCCGGTTGTGACTTCAACGTATTTCTCCACATAGGCAATCAAGCCTTCTGGGGTCAGCTGGCTTTTGTCGGCTCCCTCCGGGATCTCGGTATAGCCGGAAATGAACGCATCGACGACGATTTCAGGCTTGACGGCATTTTCTGCATCAGCATAGCTGGCGATAATGGCGTCGGTTGTGATCGCGCCGGGATTGGCGGCGAACTCGTCCCATCGCGCCTGCGCCCCAGTCATATCCAGATCGGTGGTCAGGGTGATCATTTCATCCGGCAACGCTTCACCAAATATGGAAGCAAGCCCCGGCAGCAGGGTTTCGCGGCCTTTCAGGAAGGACTGAATGGCGGCAATCTGGTCGAGTGCCGTGGAGAAGTCGATCTCCGGAAACATCGCCTGCACTTCATCTTCGGTTAGGCCGCTGTCCAGAAGGCTCTGGATTTGCGTCAAGAGACCTATGTATTCTACAAGACTGCCTTCATCCATTCCGGTGGTCAGCTGATTCAGTTCTTCCAGTATCTGCGGCTTGTCCGATTCGCCTGCCGCGCTGTATTCGCGCAGCTTCTGCGTCAGCAGGTCGATATCTGTGGCCGCTTGCTGGATATTCTCCTGTTTGAACACAGGCAGCGCAATGTCCGCCAGCAGAGCCGCGTATTCCAGCGCCGCCTGTCTGCGCTCAGCGTTGTAGCGCTGGTTCAGGTTCGACAGCGCCGTTTCCCGTTCAGAGCTATCGGAAATCAGCTGAATGAGGGCATATTCCTTGTCGTAGTTGGCGTCGATCTCGCTATTGATGGCCGCCAGCCCCTGCGCCGCTGCCACAACGGCATTTTCATAAACCGTGACGTCGGCATCGTCCTGCCCGCGAGCCTGCGCACGGGCAACCTCCGCATCGAGCTTCCTGCGAATGGTTTCAAAGCCCTCGGTATTACCCGTATCCGGAACGAGATTGTATTTTATCTGGATGGCTTCGCGGGCATCAATAAACTCCTGCAGGCGGATTTTATCATCGTCCGTGAACAGCTTTGACTGGCGCTTTTTCAGCAGCCGTGCGATTTCCTTGTCCATGCCGTCCAGCTCATCGAGATCGGCCTGCATTTGCCCGGACAAGCCGGTATAGCCGTTTTCGTCGGCGCTGGCCTTGAGCTCCGTCAGGCTCGTGCGGATGGTATCGCTTCCGGCCTTGAAGGATTCCGTCCAGTCGTTTACGATGGCATTGGTTTCCTTTTTGCCGTCCGTCCACACCTCAATCAGCCCGGCAAGCCATTCCCGTCCGCTCATGGCGACCTTGTCGCCCTCGGTCTTGAAGTCATCCGTGCTCATGCCGAAGAAGGACAGCCCGGCATTGCTCTGGTCATAGAAGGTATCCGCTGCCGTTTTCTTCCATTCCTCGGCGGTTTTTTTCATGCCATCCAGCGCTTCGCGGGCTTTCTTTGCGCCGGACACATAGTCGACAAGGGCGACCGTTCCCGCAATCACGGCAGCAGCGACGGCGAACCACACGGCGGGTGATTTTGCTAGCACGCTCATGAAACCGCCGAAGCCGCCGCCCGCTTTCCCGACTGCCGTGGCAAACTTGCCAAAGCCGCCGGTTATCGTGGACAGCCCCTTGGTCAGCTTGGAGACAGCGAGAAAGGCCGGACCGATGGCGGCAGCAAAAGCCGCCGTCTGAATAATCTGCATCCGCTGTGCTTCATCCATCGCCATGAACTTTTCAATCAGCTCGTCCGCACCGTCAATCAGGCTGCGGAGCAGGGGATTCAGGTCATCGCCGACCTGCTGGACAAAGAGCACGGCCTTGTTTTTCAGGTTCGTCAGCTTACTTTCCGTGGTGGCATAGCGCTTTCCGGCTTCGGTCGCCAGCGCCGTGTTTTCCTGCCACGCCTTATTCGCGGTTGCCTGCGTGCTGGAGAAAAGCTCCGTTGCATTGACGGCTCGGAGCATGGTATCGCGCAGACGAATTTCGGAGATGCCGATTCCTTCCAAAACAGCAATCGCGGAAATGCCCTCGTCATCCATCTGAGCAAGTCCCTCGATGAACTTTTGGAATACGGCAGCGGGGTCGTTTGCCCACATCTGCCGGAACTGCTCCTCCGTCAGGCCGCACACCTGGGAGAAGTCGGTGAGCGCCTGACCGCCGGTCGCGGCGGCAACCTCCATTTTAATCAGCGCCTTGGACAGCGAAGAGCCGCCCATCTGTGCTTCGATGCCAACGGAGGACAGCGCTGTTGCAAAACCCAGAATCTGTGCTTCGGATAGCCCCACCTGCTTTCCGGCACCGGCCAGACGCAGGGACATTTCCATAATCGCCGATTCAGTCGTGGCGTAGTTGTTGCCCAGATCGACCAGCGTGGAGCCGAGGTTCTCAAACAGCGACTGATCCATGCCCATGATGTTGGCAAACTTGGCCAGCGTGGAACCCGCGTCCTGCGCGATGATATCCGTGCTGTTGCCAAGGTCGATCATGACGCGGGTGAAGTCTTCCAGCGCGTCTGTTTTTATGCCCAGCTGACCGGCAACCTCCATGACCTCCGAAATATCGGTTGTGCTGGCGGCAATCTCCGTGGACATCTGCTTGACGGACGATTCCAGCCGGGCAAATTCTTCTTCGGAAGCATCCACCGTTTTGCGGACGCCTGTAAAGGCGGATTCAAACTCGATGCTGGACTTCATCGCCGCTGTGCCCAGCGCCGTCACGGGCGCAGTCACATAGGTGGAAAGCACTCGCCCAATAGCGCCTGTGGTCTTGGATATGGAATCACAGCTTTTTGAGAAGCTGGTAAGGGATTTCCCGGCAGCCGTCCAGAGGGATTCGGCGGTGCGCAGCTGACCGTTGGTTTCACGGATCGCCGCCTCCGTTTCCCGAAGCGCGGCCCGGGCGTTGTTGAGTGCGGTCTCGGCGTCCGTCACCGCGTCGGTTGCTTCCCGGATTTTATAGGGGTCGTTGGCCTGCTGTGCCGCCTGCAGCTGCTCCTTTGCGGCAGCAAGCCTGGCTTCGTACTGGGTGATCGTCTGATTCTGCAGCTCCAGCTTTTCCCGAAGCATGACCAGCTTGGCAGAAAGTGCACCTGCGTTGGTCTCCGCATCCTTGATGCCCGCCGACGCTAAACGGAAACGGCTCTGTGCCAGCTGCATCTGCTTGCCCAACGAAGCAACCGCCGTATCGGCAGCACGCATTCTTTCTCCGGCTGCCTGCCAGTTGGTCTGAGAGAGCCGCAGGGCGTCGTTACAGCCGCGAATGGTGGTTTCCGTTTCCCGCACAGCGGCCTGAGCGCGATTCAGCTGCGTCTGCTGGGTGGATACAGCGTCCGCTGCGTTCTGTGTCGCCCGGCGAAGCGCATCCTGCTGCCCAGCGAGGGTGTTGACCTCTTCGGAAGCCGCACGGTATTCCTCCTGCGCGGCTTCCATGTTGGCTTTCGCCATAAGGGTCGCGGAGTCGCTTTCGCCCAGTTCATTTTTGTATTGCTCATACAGAGCGGTCGCCTGATTGACGGCTTCACCCAGTGCGGCCTGCCGCTGACGGGCGTCATCCAGACGCTGGGCATAATCGGTCTGGCGATTATAGCACTCGGTCAGCTTGGAGGTGGCCTGCTCCAGCGCGCGTTCGTACTGCGTCACCACATCCTTTTGCAGCTGAAGCCTTCGCTCCAACGTGGACAGCTTTGCCGTCAGCCCTTCTGTAGTGTTTTCGAAGTCCTCCACACCGGCGGCAGCCAGCTTGAAGTAAGACTCCGCTTCTTGGATCTGCTTATTGACCGACTTGATGTTGCGGGTGAAGTTTTCGGTATTCAGGGACAGCGACACGACGAGGTCGCGGAGGGATTCAGCCATGAGAACTCACTTCCTTTCGCGCATGCGAAAACCGCCCTGTAATTAAGGGTTGAATTTGACGGTAAATTCGGGTATAATAAAGACGAAGGGAGCTGATAGCA